>Ga0209933_1000123_pt1 | contig 218398 bp, 212 predicted proteins | sample ThiBiot_300_biof_FD_183944 | JGI IMG/M metagenome (GOLD analysis project Ga0209933, IMG submission 183944) | Wastewater bioreactor microbial communities from Cape Town, South Africa - Thiocy_cont_300_biof (SPAdes) | ecosystem: Engineered > Bioremediation > Thiocyanate > Unclassified | place... | reverse complement strand
TCGCCGTCGTCGCGTCCTACCTGTCCACCGCCACCAAGTGGGGCCTCGGAAGCTACGACGTCCTCACCCAGCTGTTCACGGCCGGTGCCTGGCTACCACCAGCTGCCGCACCCTGCTGAATAGCTACCGACAACGACCCGAGGGCGACGCCGCCGATCGTGGCACCGATGTCGTAGATCACCGCGATCCCCGTGGCGGTGGCCGCGGAAAGGCCGGCGCCGCCGTCGTCGGTGGCCCCGAGGCACGTCGGGTAGAGCTGCCACACCTCCGGCTCGTGCACCGGGTCCGGATCAGCAGGCTGATCAGCGCCGGGACGATGCCGAGCGCGAACAGCCAGCGCCACGACAGCCCGAGATCCGTCGTGACCAGCAACGACGCGCGCGACGCCAGCAGGTAGCCGAGCGAGTGGCCCTGCTGCAGCACGCCGGAGAAGAAGCCGCGGCGCTTCGCGGGGATCCTCTCCGCCGCCGGCGCCGCCGATGCCGTAGAGCAGGCGCAGCACCAGCAGCACCGTGAAGTCCGGCGCGTACGCGCACAGGACGCCGACCACGGAGGAGCACGTGACGTCGACGAGCAGCGGGACGCGCCGGCCCCTCCGGTCGGCCCACAGCCCGAAGATGACGGCCCCCACCGGGCTCATCAGCAGCGTGGCCGTGGTCAGGAACGCCATCTGCGTGAGCGAGACGCCCAAGTCCCCGGCGATGTCGGCGTCGACGAACACGACAATGGAGTAGTCGAACGTGTCCATCATCCGGCCGGGCAGCGCGGCGGTGAAGGAATTGCGTTGATCGGGTGTGAGCGGAGTGGGGGTCGAACCGAACATTCGCGGCACGCGACGCGCGGAAATCCGACCTCACCGCGCCGGAATCACCGTTGTCCGAACCATCCCTTTCGACCGCGGGAACTATTCCTTCTATCGTCGGGCCATGACGCTGCGACGAGGGTGGCCGCTCGCGGCCGTGGCCGTGCTGGCCGCCCTCGCCTACGGCCGGGCGATGGTCCGCGAACCCCTGGGGCCCTACGACGCCGCCGCGGTGCGCCGCATGGCCGGCAGCTGGCACGACGTCGTCTTCGGCGCGTTCGACCCCGCAGGCACGGTCTCGCTCGACAAGCTGCCGGGCGCGTTCTGGCTGCAGGCCCTCTCGGCGCGGCTGCTGGGCGTCCACACCTGGGCGCTCGTGCTGCCGCAGGTGGCCGAGGGCGTCCTGACGGTCCTGGTGCTCCATCGCGTGGTGCGCCGCTGCGCCGGGCGGCCCGCCGGGCTCGCCGCGGCGGCGGTGCTGGCCGCCAGCCCCGCCGTCGTCGCGCTGAACCGCGGCAGCATCTCCGGCTCCCTGATGATCCTGCTCGTCGTCCTGGCCGCCGATGCCGTGGTGGGCGCCCTCCAGGACGGCCGCGCGTGGCGGCTCGCCCTCGCGGGCGTGTGGATCGGGCTGGCGTTCCAGGCGACGATGATCGAGGCGTGGCTCGTGCTGTCGGCGCTCGCGGTCGCGGTGCTCGTCGCCGCCCCCGGTCCGCTGCGGCGCCGGATCGGCGGGGTGGCCGTCGGCGGTGTCACCACCGCGGTCGTGTCGCTGCTGTGGATGGGCGCGGTGAGGCTGGTGCCCGTCGACGCCCGCCCCTACGCGGACGGGAGCGTCACGAACTCGGTCTTCGAGCAGGTCCTCGGTTACAACGGCCTGGCGCGTGTCGGTGCGCAGAGCCCGTTGCAGGTCCTCCCCGGCCAGGGCCTCGACGTCGCCGCCGGCGCTCCCCCGGGCTGGGACCGGCTGCTCACCGGCGACCTGGGCCGCGACACCGGCTGGCTGCTGCCCGTGGCCCTCGTCGCCGCCGTCGCCCTGCTGCTGTCGCGGCGCGGCGAGCCCCGCACCGACCCGGTCCGGGCGGCCGTCCTGCTGTGGGGCGTCTGGGCGGTCACGCTCGGCGTCGCGTCCTCGTGGGCCGCCACGATCAACGGCTCCTACACGGCCGCGCTGGCGCCCGCGGTCGCCGCGCTCTGCGGGATCGGCGCCGCGACGGCGTGGGCGCACCGCGCCGAGGCCCCGACGCGGGTGGCCGTCGTGGTGGCGGTGCTCGGCGCGGCGGTCTACGGGGCCGCGCTGCTGTGGGAGTCCACCGCCCCCGCCTGGCTGCTGCCCACCCTGGTCGCGGTCTCGCTCGCCGCCCTCGTACTGGTCGCGGTCCGGGTCGAGCGGGTCGGGCTGGGGGTGGCCGCCCTCGCCGTGCTGCTGGTGCCGGCCACGGCGTCGGTGTCGCTGGTCCTTCACGGCTACGGGGCGTTCGACACGCCGTTCGAGTCGAGCACCGCGGCCCGGGGAATCCACCGGCTGTTCGTCGCCACACCGGCCCGGGCGGCTCGCCCGCTCCCGGCCCTCGGGAAGGCCCGGGCGGGGGCGCCCGACCTGCCCGCCGGGCCGTCGTCCGCCGTCACGTCGGTGGTCAGCTACCCGACGGCCCAGGAGGTGCTGCCCATCGGCGGGTCCACCGGCACCCAGCCCGTCCGACGCTCGACGGGCGGCGCGCCGACATCGCCCGCGGTGCGTTCCACCTGGTACTCGCGTTCCCGGGCGACGACCCCGGCTGGTCTGGATCGCGACGCACCGCCGGGCGGTCGACGCGCGACACCGCCGCTCAGGAGCTACTACTGCCTACCCGCCGACGCGACCGGGTGAGGAGAGCGTAGAGTTCACCACAAGGTCGTCGGTTTCGGTTGTCGTGTCATGCACGCCCATTGGGACGAGATGGTGGGCGAGTGCGATGTCACGAGGACGTCGTGTGGACCCATCTGGTCGGCCGGGACAACCCGCACAGTGCGGGGGTCCCATCGAACAGGAGTTCATCGCATGGCACAGGGCACCGTGAAGTGGTTCAACGGCGAGAAGGGCTTCGGCTTCATCTCGGTCGACGGTGGCGGCGCTGACGTCTTCGTCCACTACTCCGAGATCGACGCGGGCGGCTTCCGCTCGCTCGACGAGGGCCAGCGCGTCGAGTTCGAGGTCGGCCAGGGCGCCAAGGGCCCCCAGGCCACCGGCGTGCGCGTCGTCTGATCCACAGCACACCAGAGCCCGTCTCCCTCCGGGGAGGCGGGCTCTTTGCGTGTCAGCCCAACAGCACCGAGACGAGCCCCCTCGCCCAGTCGGCATCCGCCGGGCGTCCGGTGAAGATCGCCCGGTAGTACAACGGGCCGAGCAGCAGGTCCGCGGCCCGCTCGACGTCCGGGGCGCCTCCCCCGCGCTCCAGGATCGCCGCGAGCTGCGCGTGCCGGTCCGCGACGCAGGCGCACCCGCCCTCCTCCCCCACCCCGATGGCCGCCCGCATCACCGCGAGGGTGTCGGGATCGGCGAGGTCCGTGGCCACGTCGGCCATCCAGGTCTCGAGGTCGCCGCGCAGCGAGCCCGTGTCCGGCACGACGATGTCGCCGCTGAACCGGCTCGCCGCCACCGACGCGAGCAGCTCACCGAGCGTGCCCCAGCGCCGGTAGACCGTGGTGGGGTGCACGCCGGCCCGCGCCGCGATCACCGGCATCGTCAGCGCCTCGGGCGAGCTCTCGGTCAGTAGCTCCTCCACCGCACGGTGGACGGCGGCACGCACCCGGGCCGAGCGGCCGCCGGGACGCGGGGGAATACCTGGGGTCACGCCAGCCATTCTCCCTAACGCAACGATCGCTGCAGAACTGGGAGTGCCACATGCTGTCCCGCTCCGTCTCCTTCGTCGCCGTCACGGCGATCACGGCGCTGTTCATGGCCGCCTCCAGCGCCCCGACGCCGCTGTACGTCGTCTACCAGCAGGCCTGGGGCTTCTCCGCCGCCACGCTCACCGTCGTCTTCGCCGTCTACGTGCTGGGGCTGCTGGGCTCGGTGCTGGTGGTCGGCGCACTGTCCGACCACGTCGGACGCCGGCCCGTGCTCGCCGTGGCCCTCGCCCTGGAGATCGCGGCGCTGGTGCTGTTCCTGCTGGCCGACGGCGTCACGGTGCTGCTGGTCGCCCGGCTCGCGCAGGGCATCGCCACCGGGGCCGCGATCACCACGCTCGGCGCGACGCTGGTGGACCTCGACCCGCCGCACGCCCCCGGCCGCGCGGGCACCACCAACGGCGTGGCGACGGTGGGCGGCCTGGCCGTCGGGGCCGTCGGGTGCGGCGCGCTCGTCCGGTTCGCGCCCGCTCCCACCCACCTCGTGTACGCGCTGCTGCTGGCCGGGATGGTGGCCGCGGCCGTGGTCGTGGCCCGGATGCCTGAGACGTCGGCGCGGCGGCCCGGTGCGCTCTCCTCCCTGCGCCCCCGCGTCGGGCTGCCGGCGCGGCTGCGCCCGGAGTTCCTCGCCGTGGTCCCGACGGTGATCGCCAGCTGGGCGCTGGGCGGGCTCTACCTCTCGCTCGGCCCGTCGGTGGCGGCCACCCTGTTCGGCCTGCGCGACCACCTCGTCGGCGGGTTCGTGGTGACGCTGCTGTGCGGCACGGGGGCGGTCACCGCGTTCGCGCTGCGCCACCGCGCCGTCCCCCGCGTGCTCCTGGCCTCGTCGGTCCTGCTCGCCGCCGGCACGCTGGCCACGCTCGGTGGCATCGAGGCCGGCTCGGTCGCCCTCGCCGCGGGCGGCACCGTCGTCGCGGGCGTCGGGTTCGGCGCGGCCGCGCTCGGCACCTTCGGCACGTTCGCCCGCATCGCCGCCCCGGCCGAGCGCGGCGAGCTGTTCGCGGTCGCCTACACGATCGCCTACCTGGCGTTCAGCGTCCCGGCCGTGGCCGCCGGCGTGGCCACCGGCCTGGTGGGGCTGCGACCCACCGCCGAGGTCTACGGGTCGGCCGTCGTGCTCCTGGGCGTCGCCGCGCTCGTGGCCCAGGGCCTGCTCGCCCGGAGGCTCGCGACGCAGGGGCGCGTCAGTTCGCCGGTGGCGGCCCCGCGCTCGTGAAGATCGTGATCGGGGTGCCCGCACCGACGTTGCCCTGCGGGCTCTGGCCCACCACCGTGCCGCGCGGCGAGAGCGATCCGATCATCTGCTGCGTGGACGGGTAGCCGGCCTGCTGCAGCGCCTGCGCCGCGGCCGGCCCCGCCTGTCCGATGACGAACGGCACGATCTGGCCGTGGTCGCCCTCGGTGAGGTAGGCGGGGTCCGGTCCCGGGACGGGCACGTCGGGCTGCCCGGCGAGGATCTGGTTCATGGCGTCGAAGTAGGGCGGCGCCGCCACCGTGCCGCCGAACGCGCCGTGCCCGCAGTTGCCCAGGTGCACCGGCGTGCCGGGGCAGACCTCCTGCGGGTGCGAGCCGTCGGCGAAGACGAACGACGCCGCGGCGTAGTGGTCGACGCCGCCGACGAACGCCACCGACTCGCTCTCGTTCGTGGTGCCCGTCTTGCCGATGTCGGGATGGTGCCAACCGGCGCGGGCCGCCGCGACGGCCGAGGTGCCCTTCGTCGTGTCGGCGCTCAGGCCCGCGGCCAGGGTGTGCGCCAGCCCCGGCGACACCACCTGCTGGCACGGCTCCTGGTCGACCTGCACCGGCTTCCCGTCGCGGTCGGTGACCGAGAGGATCGGGTTGGGCGGGCACCACACGCCGTCGCTCAGGATCGTGGCGGAGACGTTGGACATCTCCAGCGTGCTGACGGGGCTGTCACCGAGCGTGAACGACAGCAGCCCCTGGAAGTACCGCGACATCGGCTCGTTGTACTGCGGGTCCTTCGACTGCGGGTCGGCCGGGTCGGTGATCGGCGTGCCGCCCGCGTCGTTGGCCGCCAACGTGTGGCGCAGCCCGAGGCGCTCGGCCATCTGCACCACCGCCGGCATGCCTGTGCGCGACTCCAGCCCGACGAACGCGACGTTGGGCGAGGTGGCCAGCGCGTCCTGCAGGCTGATCGGGTTGGGGTAGCTCGTGCCGTCGTTGGCCACCGGGTAGCACCGGGTGTAGCGGTTGGTGACGGGCGGGGTGAAGCAGTCCGAGCCCGGGTTGGGCAGGGCGGAGGTGAAGCCCACGGTGCCGGCCTCGAGCGCCGCCGCCGTCGTGAAGATCTTGAACGAGGAACCGGCGCCGAACACGTTGCTCGGGTCGGCCACGATGTTGGTGGAGCGCTCCCCCTGCGTCGCGTCGGTGCCGAAGTTGCGGTTGGACACCATGGCCAGGACCTGGTGGCCGGTCTGCCCGGGCTGGATCAGCGAGAACGTGTTGGCCACGCCGTCCTGCGTGGTGGGCACGTTCTTGTCGACCGCGTCCTTGATCGTCTGGCTGGCGGCGGGGTCCATCGTGGTCTTGATCGTGTAGCCACCGGTGGAGATCTCGTCCGACGACAGGCCGGACTGCTTGAGGTAGGTCACGACGTAGTTGCAGAAGAACCCGGCGTCGGGCGCGGCGGACATGCAGGTGCTGCCCGGCACGACCGGCCCGTTCGGGACCACACCCAGCGGCGCGGACTTGGCGGTGTTCCCGGCGTCGGCGGCCAGCGAGCCGCTCTGCACCATCGCGTCGATCACGGTGTTGCGCCGCTGCAGCGCCTGCCCGGGATGCGTGTAGGGGTTGTAGAGGTTCGGGTTGTTCACCATTCCGGCCAGCAGAGCCGACTGCGGAATGGTCAGTCTGTCCGACGTGGTGCCGAAGTACGCCTTGGCCGCCGCGCCGACTCCGTACACGTTGCCGGAGAACTCCACCACGTTGAGATAACCGGTGAGAATGTCCTCCTTCGGCACGCTCTGCCCGATCTGCAGCGCGAGCTCGGCCTCCTTGACCTTGCGGGAGAACGTGTCGGCGCGGTCCTGCTGCTGGGCGGCCGGGTTCTGCCGGTCCACGACGTTGATCAGGTAGTTCTTGACGTACTGCTGGGTGATCGTCGACGCGCCCTGCGTGCTGCCGCCGGAGCTGTTGTTCAGCGCCGCGCGCAGCACGGCGCGGGGGTCCACGCCGGCGTCCTGGAAGAACCGGCGGTCCTCGATCGCGATGATCGCCGCGTCCATCGGGCGGGATATCTGCTGGTAGGTGACCGGGAGCCGGTACTGGTCGAACAGCTGGGCCAGCAGGCCGCCGTTGCGGTCGAGCACCGTGGTGACGAGCGGCATGTCGGTGGAGGTGATCTGCGAGGTGTCGACGCCGGACGCCGCGTCGTCGACCGAACCGTTGACCTGGTTGGACAGCAGACCCGCTCCGAGCACCACCGGCGAGAGCAGCCCCGCCAGCACCACACCGGCGAGCGCACAGGCCCCGAGCAGGAGGGCGAGCGACCGCCCACGACGAATCCGCGGCCTCGTGTCGTGCTGCATCCCCACGGCACAAACGTACGCCCGGCCCCCGTGCTTTGCCGGTGCCACCCGTTCCCACCTGCGACGAATCGGAATTCCGTGACGATAAGGTCGGGAGCCTGTCGGCACGTCGTCGCTGCGACGGCACGCGCGAGGACGGCACGTTCCGCGACACGGTGGTCCTCGGCGTCCCGGCCGACGGGCGGCCGACCGTGCGTGCGGTAGTCGGGCGTCACAGCGCGGGCACCCGGACCGGCCGGGATACTGGCGGTATGTCCGTCGACGTACAGGCCTCCCCTCCCGCCCGCACCGACGTCCTCGTCGTCGGGGCCGGGCCGGCCGGGGCGGCCGCCGCGGCGTGGTCCGCCCGCGCCGGTCTCGACGTGGTGCTCGCCGACGCCGCGGTGTTCCCGCGCGACAAGGCCTGCGGCGACGGGCTCACCCCCCGCGCCATCGCCGAGCTGGACAAGCTCGGGCTGGGCGGCTGGGTCGACGGCCACGGCACCAACCGCGGGCTGCGCGCCGCGGGCTTCGGCCAGGAGCTGATGCTGCCCTGGCCGGGCGGGTCGCTGCCCGACCACGGCAGCGCCGTGCCCCGCCTGGAGCTCGACGCCCGCATCCGCGAGGTGGCGCTCAAGGACGGCGCGGTGCCCGTGGAGGGCGCCCGCGCCGTCGACGTCACGCGCGACGGCGGGCGCGTCACCGGCGTGGTGTTCGCGGACGGCCGGACGATCGCGTGCAAGCGCCTGGTGGTGGCCGACGGCGCGAAGTCGACGCTGGGCCGGGTGCTCGGCCGCGAGTGGCACCGCGACACCGCGTTCGGGGTGGCCGCCCGCGGCTACATCAGGAGCGGTCGCAGCGACGACGAGTGGATCTCCTCGCACCTGGAGCTGCGCGGTGAGCAGAACGAGGTCCTGGCCGGGTACGGCTGGGTGTTCCCGCTCTCGGACGGCGAGGTCAACATCGGCGTCGGCACGCTGGCCACCGCGAAGCGGCCCGCCCAGATCCGTCTGCGCAGCCTCATCGAGCACTACGCCGACGCGCGCCGCGAGGACTGGCAGCTCGACGGCCCCGTCCGCGCGCCGTCGTCGGCGCTGCTGCCGATGGGCGGCGCCGTGTCGCACGTGGCGGGCACGAACTGGGCCCTGATCGGCGACGCGGCGGGGTGCGTCAACCCGCTCAACGGCGAGGGCATCGACTACGGCCTGGAGACCGGCCGCCTCGTCGCGGAGCTGATGGCGCAGGAACGCCACCTCGGCACGGGCTGGCCCGCCACCCTGCGCCACCACTACGGCCAGGCGTTCTCCATCGCCCGCCGCCTCGCCGGCCTGCTCACGCTGCCGAAGCTGCTGCCCCTGGCCGGTCCGGTCGGGATGCGCTCCACGGCACTGATGACCGTGGCCCTGCGGGTGATGGGCAACCTCGTGACCGAGGAGGACCGCGACGTCACGGCCCGGGCCTGGCGGGCGGCCGGCACGCTCTCGCTGAGGCTCGACGACCGCCCCCCGTTCCCGGCGGCCGACCTCCGCACGGCCTGAGCACGGCCCGGGCACGCCGCGATCAAGGCGACATGGTCGCCCGTGGTGCTCCACGGACGACCATGTGCCCTTGATCACTGCACAGGGGGCTGGCCGGTCAGCGCTCGTCGACGAAGAAGTCGAGCTCCGGGTCGTCGGTGCCGCCGTACGGGCTCAGGTCCGTGACGCCGGCCGCCGCGAGGACGTCCACGTCGATCAGCGTCTGGCCCGTCGGCTTCGCCGGGTCGGCCAGCAGCGCCACGGCGGCATCGCCCATGATCTCCGGCGTGCGGGCCCGGCTCGCCGCCTCCGCGCCGCCCAGCAGGTTCACCACGGCAGCGGTGGCGATCGTGGTCTGCGGCCACAGGCAGTTGGCGCGGATGCCGGCGTCGGCGAACTCCGCCGCCCACCCCAGCGTCAGCAGGCTCATGCCGTACTTGCTGATCATGTAGGCCGGGAACCTGCCCAGCCACTCCGGCGCCAGGTTGATCGGCGGCGAGAGCGTGACGATCTGCGCGTCCGGCGACTTCCGCAGCGCACCCAGGCACGCCTGCGTGAGCAGGAACGTGCCGCGGGCGTTGATCTGCTGCATGAGGTCGAACCGCTTGGCGGGCAACGCCTCCGTGCCCGCCATGTTCAGCGCGCTGGCGTTGTTGACCACGATGTCGATGCCGCCGAACGACTCGACGGCCGTGGCCGCCGCCCGCGCGACGTCGGCCTCGACGCGAACGTCCCCGACGACGGCCACCGCCTTGCCGCCCGCGGCCTCGATCTCCTCCACCGCGGTGTGCACGGTGCCGGGCAGCCGGGGGTCGGGGGTGTCGGTCTTGGCCAGCAGCACCGCGTCGGCGCCCTCCCGGGCCGCGGCGAGCAGGATGGCGAGGCCGATCCCCCGGCTCCCGCCGGACATGACGATGGTGCGACCCGCGAGCCGACCCGCCATCAGATGAGCTCGAGGATGGTGGCGTTGGCCTGGCCACCGCCCTCGCACATCGTCTGGAGGCCGTAGCGGATGCCGTTGTCGCGCATGTGGTGCACCAGCGTGGTCATGAGCCGCGCACCCGAGCCGCCGAGCGGGTGGCCCAGCGCGATCGCGCCGCCGTTCGGGTTGAGGGACTTCGCGTCGGCCCCGATGTCCTTGAGCCACGCCATCGGCACGGGCGCGAACGCCTCGTTGACCTCGAACGCGCCGATCTGGTCGATCGAGAGGCCCGAGCGCTTCAGCGCCTTGACCGTGGCCGGGATCGGCGCGGTCAGCATGATCACCGGGTCGGCGCCCGCGAGGACCGCGGTGTGCACGCGCGCGATCGGGGTGAGCCCCAGCTCCGCCGCCTTCTCGCTGGTCATCATCAGCAGCGCGGCCGAGCCGTCGGAGATCTGCGAGCTGTTGCCCGCCGTGATCACGCCGCCCTCGGGCTTGAACACCGTCTTGAGCCCGGCGAGGCTCTCCACCGACGACCCGCGGCGGATGCCCTCGTCCTTGCTGACGTCGCCGACGGGGGCGATCTGCGCGTCGAAGCGGCCCTCGTCCTGCGCCGCCGCGGCCTTCTCGTGCGACGCCGCCGAGTACTCGTCGACCTGCGTGCGGGAGAAGCCCCACTGCTCGGCGATCATCTCTGCGCCGACACCCTGGTTCGGTCGCACGTGGTTGTAGCGCTCCGCGAACGCCACGCCGAACGGGTCGGCACCCTGCAGCGTGGAGCCCATCGGCACCCGGCTCATCGACTCGACGCCGCCCGCGACGACCACGTCGTACTGGCCCGCGATCAGCCCGGCCGCGGCGAAGTGCACCGACTGCTGGCTGGAGCCGCACTGGCGGTCGACCGTGACGCCGGTGACGGTCTCCGGCCAGCCCGCCGCCAGCACCGCGTTGCGGGCGATGTCGAACGTCTGCTCGCCGGCCTGGGAGACGCAGCCCCAGACGACGTCGTCGACCAGTGCGGGATCGACCCCGCTGCGCTCGGCCAGCGCCGTGAGCACGTGGGCCGACAGGTCCACCGGGTGCACCCCCGAGAGCCCGCCGTTGCGCTTGCCGACCGGCGTGCGCACGGCCTCCACGATCACTGCGTCCCGCATGACGACTCCCTCGTTGCAGCCCGGTTCGGTTCGCCCACTGTAGCGGTCATCGCTGACTGTTTCACTGTGACGTCACACCTTTACGGGGACACACCGAGATGCTGGAGCAGGTTGGCCGAGAAGCGGTCGCCCATCCGCTGCATCGTCTCCTGCATCACGGTCGTGACGGCGGGCGAGGCGAGCCGGGGCAGCGGCAGGTCGACGTCCAGGGTGAGGCTGATCGCGAGGTGCGTGCCGCCCTCGACGTCGGCCAGCACGTAGCTGCCCTCGGCGCCGGTGCGCTCGCCTCCGCCCTTCGGTGGCTCGTGGGTGTAGTCGATGCGCTTCTCCGCGTCGAAGATCATCCGCTCGGTGAACACCGGGCTGATGCCGATGCCCAGCACCGACAGGCCGACCAGGTGCCACCGCCACAGGTCTCCCTCCGAGTCGCGGCCGGTGTCGATCCGGCGCAGCAGCGGCGTGAGCTTCGGGAGCAGCACGGGATCGGTCAGGACCGTCCAGATGGCGGAGCGCTCGGCGGCCACGACGGCCTCGGACTCGGTGGTGGCGGAGAAGCGGCTCATAGGACGATTGTTGTCGCATGAGTTCTGAAGCGCCCCCCGGGACGCCGGGCCACGGCGGCGGGATCACCAGCGTCCGCCGCCACGCCGGCAAGGTCCACCGCTCCGACGAGACCGACGAATGGGTGATCCGGTACGAGGTGATCTGCCCGGACTGCGGCGACGACGGCGGACCGTTCGACGAGCAGCCCGCCCCCGTGCAGCAGGTCCGCGGGCCCTACCCGGACTTCGTGGAGGCCCGGAAGGCCGTGGCCCGGCACACGGGGGCGGGCTGAGCCCGGCCCCCTCAGGCGCCCGGGCGCAGCGCCCAGATGTCGCACCCGTTCGCGGCGCTCGTGCGCACCGGCTGCGCGTTGGTCGCGAGCCAGGCGGCCAGCGGGCTGCCGGCCGGCACCAGGTCCGGCTCGTAGTTGACGAAGAACTTCGCACCCTGCTGGGCGTAGCCGGCCAGGAACGACGGCTGGAGCTGGTCCGCGGCGAGGCTCCAGCCCTTCCGGTCGGCCAGGTAGAAGATCGTCGGCTCCTCGTAGTTGTTGGCCGTGCCGCGGTCGACCGCCAGGCTCGTGGTGCTGACCACCACGAGGTCACCGGGCTGCGAGACCTGGTCGAGCTGCGCCGAGCACGCCCCGTACACGCCGCTCTGGTCGCGGAAGGACGCGACGAAGACCATCGCGCTCTGGGTGAACAGCGCCAGTACCGCGACGACCGCCGCCGCGATGCGCACCGTGAGCGACACGCGGCCGCGCAGCCACGCGGCGATCCCCTCGGCGCCGATCGCGATCAGGATCGCGGCGAACGGCAGCGAGAAGATGTGGTACTGCGGCCCCAGCTCGGAGCTGTAGCGCGCCACGGCGAAGTAGAAGACGACCAGCGCCGGGAACCCGGCGGCCAGGATCACCGGGCCCCGGGCCTTCCACGCCAGCCAGGCCCCGAGCAGCGCCACCGGCACGCCGATGATGCCGTAGATCAGCGTGGCCTCGATCGTCACGTTGCCGGTGTAGAACAGCGACGACGTCCAGATGGCGAGGTTCCCGAACTTGCTGTCGCCGCCGGAGATCACGCCGAACGTGTTGCCGTAGGTGACGTAGAGCTCGTGGGCGTGCCACAGCCACAGCGCGGGCAGCACCAGCGACGCGAGCGCCGCGACGTAGAGGGAGGGCCGCTTGAAGCGGTCGCGCGCCGAGATCGCCAGCCAGATCAGCAGGATCAGGAAGACGTGCAGCGAGGTGGGCTTGGCCAGCGCGGCCATCGACGCCGCCGCGGCGGCCGCCACGAGGTGGACCAGGCGGTCCTGCGTCAGCCACCGCTCGAAGAACAGCAGCGTGAGCAGGTAGAAGAACAGGACGGTGACGTCCGGCATGAACGCGTTGCCGTAGGTCATCACCGCGGGTGAGACGACGTAGGCGATGAGCGCCCAGCGGGCCGTCCGCGGCGGGACCAGCCGCTTCACCAGCGTCCAGAACACCGCGAGGCCGCCCACCGTGAACGCCAGCGAGACCAGGCGCCCGACCCACGCGTGCTCCCCGAACACGTGGAACAGCGCCGCGGAGATCCAGGGCAGGATCTGCAGCTCGGCCTCGACGTAACCGGGGCCCGAACCACCCCAGTTGACCTGCGGGTAGAAGAGGTTCATGCCGCCCACGAAGAAGTTGTGGGCGATGGTCGCGGTGTCGGCCGGGCGCCAGATGTCGCCGAGCCAGGGCATCGGGAGGAAGGCGCGGACCACCGAGAGGACGACGACGACGCCGACCACTCCCAGGGCCGCACGTCCGAGGCCGTCGCCCCGCAGGGCGGGGGCCGGGCCGCCGGGGGGCGGAACGGGCTTCTCGAGCGTGCCCGTGCCGCGGCTGTCCGTACTTGACATCAGAGAACTCCTGCAGAGAGAAGACGGTGGGAAGGACGCGCAGAGATGCAGGACGTCTATGTGCGCATGATGCAGAGCAGGTGGGACGCCGGAGCCCGGGCGGTCGGCCCTCCCTCGACGGCGACGGGACGCGCCGCCCCGACGTCCGGGCGGTGGATGCCGGCCACCACGACGACCGGCAGATCGCGGGTGGTGGTGCCGCCCTGCGCCACGACCGCCGCGGGGTGGTCGCCCCGGTGGCCGCACCCGTCGCCCGGGCCGTCGGCGTTCTGGTCCGGCGGATCGCCGACCACGGCCCCGTCGGCGAGGGCGTCGGGGGTGACGCCGAGGCCTGCGGCGGCGACGCGGCCCGCCCCGTGCGCGGAGGTGTGCTCCTCGAAGCAGCAGCACAGCGTGGCGAGGCCCACCAGCAGACCAGCCACGACGGCCGTGACGACCACGGAGTCCGTCACGAACCGGTTCCTCCGCACAGCGGTCGCCATTCCGTGGACCTTCCCGGCCGTTTCGAGCAGTTCTCCGACATCGTGGTGCGAATTCGCCGAAGCGTCCCCACCGCGGCTGTGGCGGGCAGCTTAGGGGACCGTCGCTGAGCCCCCGCTGAGGAACCGACGGGGCGGATCGTCCGGGGATGCCCGGACACCCGGCCCGTTCGGGAACCCGGCGCCGACTACGGGCCACGACATCCGCTGCTCCCCCTGCGGACACTCCCCGTGACCTGCGGCCACCCGCTCTCACCCGACGGATCGGGCAGCTACCGAGCCCACCTCTCCCAGTCGGGTAACGGTTCGTGATCGGTACTCGATACGATGCCTGCGACAACTTCACAGTTCCCGCGGGATGGGAACGGCGTAGATCATCGAGACTCCCCAGTCGGTGACGTGCGGCCCACCATCGCCGGAAGATCAATGATGATCGACGGGCCCCTCCCGCGCTGCGCCACCTTTCCGCCCCCGACACGGCACGACCTGCGGCCCCGCTCCCCCACCGTGGCCCGGTTGTCCCGCCCGTAACCAGGGAGAGCCTCGAGCATGACGATCGCCGCCACCACCTCGGAACTGCAACCACTCGTCGTCCCCGGTGAGGTGCGGTCGGTCGTCGGGAGATGGCGCCTCGTGGCCCGGGCGCTCGGCGACTCACCGGCCATCAGCTCCCCGGACGCGAGCTACACGTTCGCCCAGGTCGACGCGCTCAGCGACGCCGTGGCGGCCCGCCTGCTCGCGGCCGCGCCCGCCGACGGCACCCCCGTGGTCACCGTCCTCGACCACGGCGCCACCGGCATCGTCGGCCTGTGGTCGGTGATGAAGGCCGGTCGCATCCTCGTGGCGCTCGACGCCCACCTGCCCGCGGAGCGGCTGCGCCAGATCGTCGACCTCGCCGGGGCCACCACGTGCGTCGCCGACGCCGACCACGCCGAGCTGGCCGCCGAGCTCGGCATCCCGAACGTCCTGCGGCTCGACGAGCTCACGGCCGACGTGGACACCACCGACCCGCTCGCGCTGGCCACCCACCGCGCCGCGCTCGCCGACGTCCCCGTCGCCGACCACGACGACATCCTCAACATCGTGTTCACGTCGGGGTCCACCGGTGTGCCCAAGGGCGTGATCACCACGCACGGCTCGGCCCTCAACGACGCCTACGCCGGCCAGACGCAGTTCGGCATCGGCACCGACGACCGCCTCACCCAGGTGCTGCCGCTGTCGTTCGCGGCCGGGTTCACGATGATGATGATGGGCCTGCTCAACGGCGCCGGGATCTGGGCCTACGACCCGCGCGACCGCGGCGTCCGGGGCCTGGAGCCGTGGATCGCCCAGAACGGGCTCACCACCCTGCACTGCACGCCCCACCTGCTGCGCTCGCTCGTGAGCACCCTGTCGGCCGGCCAGACGCTGTCCACCGTGCGCCTCGCCGCCACCGTCGGCGAGGCCGTCTACGGCCGCGACTACGAGGCGTTGCGCCCGCACCTGCGCCCCGGCGCGTCGTTCTTCAACTGGACCGGGTCGTCCGAGGTCGGCAACCTGTCCTGCCACGAGATCCCCTTCGGAGCCCCGGAGCAGGAGGGCGCCGTCCCGGCCGGGCGCGTCGTGCCCAACAAGGAGCTGCGCGTCCTCGACGAGAACGGCGACCCCGTCGCTCCCGGTGAGGTCGGCGAGCTGGTCGTCGTCTCGGACTTCCTGTCGGGCGGCTACTGGCGCAACCCGGAGGCGGCCGCCACCAAGTTCGGCCGCAACGACCGGGGCGAGCGGTTCTGCAAGCCCGGCGACATGGGCCGCGTCGAGGACGGTGTGCTGTCCTTCGCGGGCCGCACCGACGCCGCGGTCAAGATCCGCGGCTACCTGGTGGACCCCAGCGAGGTCGAGGCCGCCGTGCTCGACTCCGACGCCGTGAGCGAGGTGTCGGTGATGGCCGTGGTGCGGCCGCCGGCGGCGAGCTACCTGGTGGCCTACGTCGCGGCCGACACCCGCTTCCGCGCCGAGTCCCCCGCGATGATCCGCCGCCGGCTGCGCCTGCGGCTGCCCGAGTACATGGTGCCGTCGGTGATCGTGCAGGTCACGTCGCTGCCGCGCAACGAGCGCGGCAAGGTCGACCGCCAGGCGCTGCCCCCGGCCGAGCCGGCCAAGCCCACCGCCCCGCCCACCACGCAGTGGGAGATCGTGCTGTCGGACCTGTGGGGCGAGGTGCTCGGGCTCGACTCCGTCGGGCTCGACGACGACTTCATGGAGGTCGGCGGCGACTCGCTCACCGCCGAGGAGATGTTGACGCTGGTCAACGACCGGCTCGGCATCGCGCTCGTCTCGTCCGATCTGATCGAGGCGCCCACCCTGCGCCAGTTCACCCAGCGCGTCACGCTCGGCTCGGCCTCGCTGCCCAGCCACCCCGACGTCGTCGCGCTGCGCACCGGCGGCGCCGGCACCCCGGCGTTCTGCTTCGTCGGCGGCGGCTCGCTCGCCCTGACGTTCGTGCCGATCGCGCGCCATCTCGGCGACCGCCCCGTCTACGCGTTCCAGGCCCACGGCCTCGAGCAGCGGGCCATCCCGGACAAGAGCGTCGAGGCGGCGGCCGCGCGGGCACTGCAGATGATGCGCGTGATCCAGCCCCGCGGCCCGTACGTGATGGTCGGCCACTCCTTCGGCGGCCTGGTGGCCCTGGAGGCGGCCCGGCAGCTGGAGCAGGCGGGCGAGACCGTCCAGCACGTCACGCTGCTCGACACCTACCAGCCCGGCAACTCGGTCGGTGCGCTCGCGCCGTCGGCGTCGGAGCAGCCGTCGCTCACCACCCGCCCGGCCGGCCCGCGGTCGGTGGTGCGCCGGAGTCTGAGCACCGTCGCGCGCCCGGTCAAGTCCCAGATCGAGGCCCGGCTCGTGTCCGTGCTGCCCGACGGCCTGCCCGAGCTCGAGCAGCTCGGCGACCGGGTGCGTGCGCGCCTGGCGGGCATCGTGCCGTTCTCCGGGCAGCGCCAGTTCGACGCCTTCTTCGACCACTCCGGGCTCGTCGCCCGCAAGTACGCGCTGCGCCCGCTCACCACGCCGGTGCTGCTCGTGCTGGGCGACAACAACCCCGACGGCGCCGACGCGTGGAGGCCGCTGCTCACCGGGCCCCACACGATCGTCGAGATCCAGGCCGAGCACAGCTCCCTGATGCGCGAGCCGCACGCCACCACGGTGGGCGAGCTCATCCAGGCGGAGCTCGACAAGGCACCCGGCGGGTCGTGAGATCGAGCGCGCCACGGCGACGGGTGCCCGCGCCGCGGCGGGTGAGCTGATGAGCCGCCACCGCGCGGACGCCCCACCCCGACACGCACCGGCCGACCCCGAGACCGTGGCGTTCCGGTCCGTCGGAAAGGACCCGACCGACCTCGACACCGTCGTGCTGCCCGTCGTCGCCGGCGGTGGCGGCAGCGCGATGTCCGGCCTGTTCGGTCGCGGCCTGCTCTACGCGATCGTGCCGGCGTTGCAGCTGCTGTCGGCCACGCTCGTCTCACCGGTGCTCGCTCACCTGCTCGGCCCGTCGGAGTTCGGCGACCTGGCCACCGCCATCGCCGTACACCAGCTGCTCGTGGTGCTGGCCGTCATCGGTCTCGACCAGGCCCTGGTGCAGCAACGGGCCGAGGACGGCGACGACCACACCGCTCGCGGCCTGGTCATGGTCGGCGCCGTGCTGTCGGGCGCCGTCATGGTGGCGGTGTTCCTCACCGGCCCGCTGTGGAGCCCTCTGCTGGGCTTCGGCGGCGGCTTCACCGGCGTCGTCGTCGCGATGGTGCTGTGGACGCTGCCCGCCGCGACCAATCAGATGATCATGGGCCTGCTGATGAGCCAGGACCGCTTCCCGCGGTTCGCCGTGATCAGCATGCTGTCGGCCGTCGGCGGGCAGGTCGTCGGCATCGGGCTCGTGGTCGTGTCGGGCAGCGACTCCGCCGCGGTCTACGCGTGGGGCACCGTGATCAGCCAGTACCTCGCGCTGCTGATCGGCATCGGCTACGTCCGGCCCGCGCTGCGGGGGCTCGTGGACACCGCGGCGATCGGGCGGGCCGTGCGTCTCGGCGTTCCGCTGATGATCACGGTGCTGTTCGCGTTCGTGCTGAACGCGGGCGACCGCGTGCTCATCCAGCGCATCCTCGGCGCCGAGGAGACCGGCCGCTACCAGGTGGCCTACACCGTCGGTTACGTCGTGGTGCTCCTGATCGGCTACACCACCCAGGCCTGGACGCCGCGCATCTCCGCGATCTCGGACGTGCGCGAGCGCTGCGGGGTGATCGCGCAGTCCCGCGACGAGCTCTACAAGCTGCTCGTGCCGGTGATCCTCGGCATCACGCTCGCCTCGCCGGTGCTGCTGCGCATCGTGGCCCCCGCGAGCTTCGACCCGGAGACGCTGCTGGTGGTGGTCTACCTGGTGGCGCTCGCGGCGTTCCCCGTGGCCGCCAGCAACGGGACCGGCCGGCTGCTGGTCACCCAGCGCCGCGGCAAGCCGCTCGCGCTGTGCGCGTTCGCCGCCGCGGCGGTGAACATCGCGCTCAACGTCGTGCTGCTGCCGGTGATGGGCATCGCCGGCGCCGCGCTGGCCACCGCGATCGCGTTCGGGCTGGAGGCGCTGCTGCTGCGCCGGGTCGTCCCGCGCCTGCCCCACCTGGACCGTACGCCGCCCGTGCTACTCATCACCGTGGTGGCCGCGTGCGCGGTCGCCGGGGCGTCGTGCGCGCTGCCCCAGACGCTGTGGTGGAACGTGGCGCGCTTCGCGATCGCGCTGGCCTGCTTCCCGTGGCTGCTGGTGCGGCTGCGCGCGTCCCGTCAGGCGGCGGCCGCGTAGGGAGGAGGTCGGGATGCGGCTCCTCGCGGCCCTCCTCGCCCTCGCCCTCGTCGTCACCGCGTCGGACCCGGTGGCCACCGGCGCGCAGGCCGGCGCCACCATCGGGGCGGCGGGCAACTACCTCTTCGACGACGAGTTCGACGGCACCGCCGTGGACACCTCGGTCTGGAGCGTGCTCAGCCGCGGCGGCGACGCCAGCAACCACGAGGCCCAGTGCTACGTGCCGGGCAACGTGAGCGAAGGCGGCGGCAACCTGCAGATCACGTCGAAGGTCGACTCCTCCTGCCGCGGCTACCGCTACACCTCCGGCATGGTGCAGTGGACGAACGCCACGTTCACCTACGGCACGATCGAGATCCGCGCGAAGGAGTCCGGCGGGCAGGGGTCGTGGCCGGCCCAGTGGCTGCTCGGGGCGAAGTGCCAGGTCGCCAACCTCACCACGGACGAGAACGTGGGCGGCTGCGACTGGCCGAATCCCGGCTCCGACGAGATCGACATCGCCGAGTTCAAGACGAGCGGGCCCGGTACGGTGCTGCAGAACGTGATCTCCGGCCGCAGCGGCTTCCTGACCTGCGCCGAGACGATCTCGCCCGCCGACGCGAACTGGCACGTCTACGCCCTGACCAGGACGCCGACCGCGGTCACGTGGAGCGTCGACGGCGCCACGACCTGCACCCAGCGCACCGTCGTCCCCACCGACCCGATGTTCCTGATCATCAACAACGCGATGGGCGGCGACGGCGGCGGCCGCATCGACCCGGGCGACTTCCCGCAGACGATGCTCGTCGACTACGTCCGGGTGAAGAAGTCATAGCGCGACGGCGAGTATGAGCAGGTCACACCCACATGCACCCCATGAGCCCCATCCGTGTCATTGCTGCGCCCGAATCGCTGACATAGCGTCACGGAGCCCGCACCGAATGCAGCACGAGGGGAAATTCCAGTGCGCTTCTCTCCGTTCGCCCGCCGTCTCGCCCAACTGGCCGTCGCGGGTTCCGTGCTGCTCGCCGTGACCGCCGCACCGGCACTGGCCGACACCCCCACGAGCGAGCCCGCCCCGACCGACCTGTCGGGCTACCTGTTCGACGACGAGTTCAACGACACCACCGTGGACCCGGCGGCCTGGGGCATCCTCGACCGCGGCGGCGACGCCAGCAACGCCGAGGACCAGTGCTACAAGCCCGGGAACGTCGCCGAGAAGGGCGGCTTCCTCCAGATCACCTCGAAGGTCGACTCGTCCTGCAAGGGCTACAAGTACACCTCCGGCATGGTGCAGTGGAAGAAGTTCAACTTCACCTCGGGCACGATCGAGATCCGCGCCAAGCAGTCGGGCGGCAAGGGCTCGTGGCCGGCGCAGTGGCTGCTCGGCTCCGACTGCCAGGCCGCCAACCTCACCACCGAGGAGAACTCCTACGGCTGCAACTGGCCCAAGCCCGGCTCCGACGAGATCGACATCGCCGAGTTCAAGACGAGTGGCCCGTCGTCGGTGTGGCAGAACGTCGTCTCCGGTGACAGCGGCTTCAAGACCTGCCGGCCCGACGTGTCGGCGTCCAACGACAACTTCCACGTCTACTCGCTGACCTGGCACGCGAAGTCGCTCGTGTGGAAGGTCGACGGCAGGACCACCTGCACCCAGACCGACGTGGTACCCACGCAGGCTATGTTCCTGATCATGAACAACGCGATGGGCGGGGGCGGTGGCGGGCAGATCGACCCCGCCGACTTCCCGCAGACGATGCTCGTCGACTACGTCCGCGTGAAGAAGATCTAGTGGCGCCGGGGCCGGTCGCACTGGTCGGGAGCGGCGAGTACCTGCCGGTGATGGCGGGCGTCGAGGGCGCCCTCCTCACCGGCCGCCCCCCGCGCTACGTCCAGATCCCCACGGCGGCCACGCTCGAGAGCCGGGCGTCGGTCGACCGGTGGGTGGCCCTGGGCGTCGAGCAGGCCGCCCGGCTCGGCGTGGAGGCCGTACCGGTGGTCGTCCGCAACCGCGACGACGCCGACGACCCCGCGCTCGCCGCCCTCGTCGAGGGGGCCGGGCTCGTCTACCTCTCCGGCGGCAGCCCCGTCCACTGCGCGTCGACGCTGCGCGGCACCGCCGTCTGGGACGCGGTGCTCGCGGCCTGGCGCGGCGGTGCGGCGCTCGCCGGGTGCAGCGCCGGGGCGATGTCGCTGACGTCGTGGGTGCCCGACCTGCGGCACCCGTCGCGATCCGCCGACCCCGGCCTCGGGATCGTGCCGGAGGTCCGGGTGATCCCCCACTTCGACAGGTTCGCCGGCTGGGTGCCCGACATCATCACCCGCTACCTGACGCGTGCACCCGAGGGCACCGCGGTGGTGGGCGTCGACGAGGACACGGCCGTGGTCTGGGGCGGGACCAGCTGGACCGTACGTGGCCGGCAGTCCGCGTGGCTGCTGAGCCGGGCCGGGCGCGTGGGCCACGCCGACGGCGAGACCGTGGAGATGCCCGGCCCGATCCTGTAGTTGAGTTCTCAAGTACAGTCGGGGCATGCACATCGGCATCGACAGCTTCGTCTCGACCGTGACCGACCCGGACACGGGCCGCGTGGTGAGCCCGGAGGACCGCGTCGCGGACCTGCTGGAGGAGGTGGAGCGCGCCGACCAGGTGGGGCTCGACTCGTTCGGCATCGGCGAGCACCACCGTCGCGAGTACTACGACTCGGCGCCGTCGATCCTGCTGGCCGCGGCGGCCGCGCGCACCAGCCGCATCCGGCTCAACAGCGCCGTCACCGTGCTCAGCGCCGACGACCCGGTTCGGGTGTTCCAGCAGTTCGCCACGCTTGACCTCGTCTCGCGCGGGCGCGTCGAGATGGTCGTCGGACGCGGGTCGTTCACCGAGGCGTTCCCGCTGTTCGGGCTGGCCCTGGAGGACTACGACTCGCTGTTCGCCGAGAAGCTCGACCTGCTGCTGCAGATCCGCGACTCCACCGCCGTGCACTGGTCGGGCAAGCACCGCGCCCCGCTGACCGGGCAGGAGGTCTACCCCCGCCCACTGCAGGAGCAGCTGCCGATCTGGCTCGGCGTGGGCGGCACGCCGGAGTCGTTCGTGCGTGCGGGCGTGCTCGGGCTGCCGCTGATGGTCGCGATCATCGGCGGCGAGCCGCGCCGGTTCAGGCCGCTGATCGACCTCTACCGGGAGGCCGGCAAGCGCGCCGGCCACTCCCCCGGGCAGCTCAAGGTGGGCCTGCACTGCTTCGGCTTCGTCGGCGACACCGACCGGCAGGCAGCCGACGACTTCTACCCCGGCTGGGCGGAGCAGTTCACGAAGATCGGCCGCGAGCGCGGCTTCCCCCCGCCCAACCGGATGCAGTTCGACGCCACCACGGGCCCGACCGGCGCCTACTTCATCGGCGCCCCGGAGACGGTCGCGGCGAAGATCGTCGCGGTCTCCGAGGCGCTGGACGGCATCGACCGGTTCTCCCTGCAGATGACGAACATGCGCCTGGCGCACCACAACCTGCTGCACGGCATCGAACTGCTCGGCACCGAGGTGGCCCCGGCGGTCCGCGTCAGCGTCGGATAGCGCTCGCCTCGGCCCGGATCCCCAGGTCGCGCCGGAACCCCGGCGGCACCACGACGTCCTCCGGGGAGAGGTCCTGCACCGACGAGTGGCCCAGGCCGAGCACGGCGGAGTCGATGCCGCCGCGCAGGATGTCGAGCACGTTCTCGACGCCGGCCTGGCCACCGGCCGCGAGACCCCAGAGGTAGGCGCGGCCGATCAGCACCGCCTTCGCCCCCAGCGACAGGGCCTTCACCACGTCGCTGCCCCGGCGGATCCCGCCGTCGAGGAGCACCTCGACCTGCTCCCCCACGGCCTCGGCCACGGCGGGCAGCACCCGGATCGTGGCCGGGGTGCCGTCGAGGTTGTTGCCGCCGTGGTTGGACACCGAGATGGCCGTGACGCCCGCGTCGACGGCGCGCCGGGCGTCGTCGACCCGGGTGATGCCCTTGAGCATGAACGGCCCGCCCCACTGCTCGCGCAGCCACGCGACGTCGTCCCAGGTCGGGAGCGGCGTGCCCATCCACTCGCCGTACGCGCCGAAGAACGTGGGCGCGGTGCCGCCGGGCGGGGTGAGGTTGGGCGTGGTCAGGTCGGGGATCTTCCCGGCCTTGGCGAAGTCCAGCAGCCAGCCCGGCCGCAGCGCGCACTCCGGCCCGAACTTCAGCGCCGCCTTGAGGTCGACCTTCTCCGGGATGGCCGGGCTGCCCCAGTCGCGCCCGTTGGAGAACGACCAGTCCAGCGTCATGATCAGCCCGACCGCGCCGGCCTTGCGGGCGCGCTCCATGCGCTGCACGAGGACGTCTCGGGTGCCGACCCAGTACATCTGGAAGAACGTCTGGGGGTTGGCCGCCGCCACCTCCTCGATCGACTTGCTCGCGAACGAGCTCAGCCCCATCGGGATCCCGCGCGCCGCCGCCGCCCGCGCCACCGCCACCTCGCCGTCGGGGTGCACGGCCTGCACGCCCGTCGGGGAGATGAGAACCGGCATCGAGGCGGGCTGCCCCATCACGGTGGTGGCCAGGTCGCGGGTGCCCGACAGCCCGGCGACGTGGGGTGCGAAGCCCAGCTCCCCGAACGCCGCGATGTTGTCGTCGATGGTCAGGCCCCGTTCGGACCCGGCCACGAGGGCCCCGTACACCGACTTGGGCAGCCGCTTCTTCGCGCGCCGCTGCGCCTCCGCCACCGTCTCGAACCAACCGCCCGCCATCGGACCTCCTCGCCGTCGAGTCTTTGGCCGCATTATGGCACCGGATGCCAATTGGGTGCCCCCCTACGAACGGACGGTTAGCGCTCCCGACCCTGGCCCTGGACCGCCGTCCGGTACCCGACCGCCTGCGGGGTCAGCGAGCCGGTCGGCCGGGATCGGCTCGGGCTCCTCAGGTGTCGTCCTTCAAGCGGTCAGGAACGAAGAAGCACCCGGCCGGTCGGCGTCCCTAGGGTTCGTCCCATGAAGACGATGACATGCAAGCACATGGGCGGACCCTGCGACCTCGCGATACACGGCGGGACGGCCGACGAGATCATCAAGGCGCAGGACCGGCACCTCCAGGCCGCGGTCGCGGACGGCGACACCACGCACGCCGACGCGCTGGCGAGCATGAAGGGCCGGTGGAAGCGGCCCATCGCGGGAATGGGGTGGTACCGGCAGATGAAGCGCGACTTCGCCGCGCTCCCCGACGACTGAGCGCGTCACCGGGTCCCGTCGGGCGCCCGGTCGATCCTGGCCGTCAGCCCGTCCAGCACCATCTCCAGGCGTCGCTCGAACACCACGTCCGGATCAGGGAAGTCCTCGGCCTCGACGATCAGCCGCTCCAGGTACGGGTGCTCGCCCTCGTCCAGGAGTTTCGCGAGGAACGGCCCGGTCCGGCGCTGGTAGGCCGCGAAGTCCAGGCCGGTGCGCCGCTGCGCCTCGACCTCACCCAGCTCCTGCTCGACGAAGCCCCGGGTGAACGCCATGGCGGTGGACAGCAGGTCCAGCATCCCGTCGATGTCGAGACCGAGCCCGTCCACGCAGGCCAGACCGGCTTCGGAGAACCGCCGGGCGTGGGGCCCGAGGGTCGGGCGGTGCCCGAACCGGGCGATCCACGGGTGGGCGTGGTGGAGCCGGCGGGTCTCCCGGGCCAGCCGGGCGACGTCGTCGCGCCAGCGTCCGGACGGGATCCCGGTCAGGTCCAGCTCGCCCAGCACCGCGTCGTACATCAGCTCGGTCAGGTCGTCCTTGCTGCCGACGTGCCGGTAGAGCGCCATCGCGCTGTGGTCCATCCGTCCGGCGATGCGGCGCATGGAGACCGCGTCGACCCCGTCGGCGTCGGCCAGGGCGACCGCGACCGCGGTGATGGCCGCGTGGTCGAGCGTGCGCGCCGGCCCGCGCCCCTGGGTGGACAGGCGCGCCCAGATGACGGGTGGCGGTTCGTCGACCACGGCAGGACTCCTCGGGTCGTTTACGATGTACATTTCTGGACGCATACGCCGTACACGTCCAGGCCCACCGATTCTACCGAGGTGTCGACATGTCCCACTCCTCCATCGCCGTCGTCGGCGGCGGCCTCAGCGGGCTGGTGCTGGCCCGCATCCTGCAGCGCCACGACATCGCCTGCACCGTCCACGAGCTCGACGCCACCGCCGGCGCCCGCAGGCAGGGCGGCCTGCTGGACCTGCACGTCGGATCGGGCCAGCTGGCCCTGCGCGAGGCGGGGCTGTACGAGCAGTTCCGCCGGCTCATCCGGCCACAGGCCGAGGCCATGCGGGTGATGGACAAGGCGGGCACCGTCTTCATCGACCAGGCCGCCGCGGGCAACTCGGGACGACCCGAGGTCGACCGCACGGAACTGCGCGCCCTGCTGCTGGACTCGCTCCACCCCGGCACGGTCGTCTGGGACCACAAGCTCAGCCGGGCCGAGCGCCGCGACGACGGCCGGTTCGAGCTCGTGTTCGCCGACGGCACGCGCGAGACCGCCGACCTGCTGGTCGGGGCCGACGGCGCCTGGTCGCGGGTCCGGCCCCTCGTCTCGGACGCCGTCCCCGGGTACACCGGGATCAGCTACGTCGAGGTCCACGTCACCGACGCCCCGGCCACCCTGCCCGCCTCGGCCGCCCTGGTCGGCACCGGGAGCCTGTTCGCCCTGTCGGACAACAAGAACCTCGGCGGGCACGGGGGCCGCGACCTGCATCTGGGAGCGCAACTGCGGGTCGCCGAGGACTGGCTCGACACCCGCGGCGTCGACTGGTCGGACCCGGCCGCCGCCCGCACCGCCCTGCTGGCCGAGTTCGCGGACTGGACCCCGGCGCTGACCGACCTGATCCGCCACTGCGACGACGAGATCGTCGCCCGCCGGATCCACGCCCTGCCCACCGGCCACGCGTGGCCGCGCACGCCGGGCGTGACCCTGGTCGGCGACGCCGCCCACCTGATGTCGCCGTTCGCGGGCGAGGGCGCGAACGCCGCGATGCTCGACGGGTGCGAGCTGGCCCTGGCCCTGGTCGAGCACGGTGACGACGTCGAGGCCGCTCTGCGGGCGTACGAGACGGCGATGTTCCCGCGCTCCACCGACGCGGCCCGGCGGTCCGCCCGCGGGCTCGACCTGTGCTTCGCCGACGACGCCCCCCGGGGCATGGTCGAGTTCTTCGCCCGGATGGGGGTCCCGGTCGCCTCGGCCGGGCGCCCGTAGACCCTCGCCGGCACGGACAACGACGTCGTCTCCCGTCGTCCCGTGCGGACCGCGTCCGATGTGCCGTCGCGCGCCGGCGTCGGGAATGGGTGGAGCAGCCACGACCCCCCGCCCGGGCGTTCCGGGCGGAGGCGCCGCGCTATGGCACGCACCCCGCTCCTGCGGGTGGCGCCGCTGGTCTGCCCCCGCCCACGGCAGGTACCCATCGTCGAGACCTGCTGACTCAGCGGGCTCGGGGCGACGGTCCCGTTCTGCCCTCCGGCGGTCCACCCGCTTTCCCGAAAGGCGCAGCTCAGACGACAGCCGTTCCCCCGGATGACGGGAGCGGGTGCCATTCGCCGACCTGCGGTGGGGCGTCCGCCCCTTGGTGACGGAACGGTCGCCGGGACAGCATCGCCCGATGACCTCTGACGCCTCCACCGGCCGGCCCGACCCACCCGTGCGATTCCCCGACGTCACCGGGCGGACCCTCCTCGACGAGGAACTGCGGTTGCCCGCAGACCTACCCGGCGTCCGGACCCTCGCCGTCGTCGCCTTCCGGCGCCGGCACCAAACCACAGTGGACCGTTGGATCGACCGGGCGGTCGCCGCCGGCATCCCGCCGACCAGCCGCGGCGCGGCGGGACCGCTGCGGGTCGCCGTCGTCGAGGTCCCCGTACTGGGTGCGCAGTGGCGGGTCGCCCGCCGGGTCATCGACGGCGGCATGTCCTCAGCCATCCGCGACCCCGACGTGCTGGCCCGCACGATCACCGTCTACACCGACGCCACCCGCTTCCGCCGGTCCCTGGGGATCCGCGGCGGCGGTGAGGTCCAGGCGCTGGTCGTGGACCGCGAAGGCTCCGTGCTCGCCCGCGCGAGCGGCGAGCCCGATGACGCCGCCTGGGCCGGGCTCGCCGCCGCACTGGACGCTCGGGGTGACGCCTGACTCCGGTCCCGAGGCCGCAACGGCATCACCTACAGCGGGACCGGCGCGCTGCGGCCCTACGCACAGGTCCTCCACCACCTGCAACACCGTCGCTGCAACACCGTCGGATCGCCCCTGCGCCGCCCCGCCGCCGGCTTGTCGGGCCCCATGTCGCGGGGCAGGACCACGATCCGGTCTCGAGCCCTGGTCGGAAGTCGGGCACCGGGCCGACGGTCAGTCGACGAGCAGGTGTCGGGCCCGCTTCGCCACGGCGTCCGTCAGAGCGGTGCGCGAGAGGGTCCGCGGCCCGCACTCGCAACCTGCGGGCAGGTCGTCCTCCTGGTTCGGGATGTCCCCCGTGTCGAGGAAGTCGACGAACGGGCGGCCGTGCGCACCGGTCCCGTGACCGGTGTCGACGCGGTCGTTGCTGCCGTGGCTGTGCGGCCCGATCGTGGTCGCGTAGATCAGGAGGCCGTCGGGGGACTCCATGACCGCGGCGACGTGGTGGCCGCTCGCACACCGCACCTCCAGCCGGGTCCGCTCGTGCCGCGGGCCCAGAGCGGCGAGTGCGGCATGGGCCCGATCACGGCGCTCGCCGGGCGAGAGCTGCTCCAGTGGCCTGCCTCCACCCGGGCGGGACGTCCCGTCCACACGGTCGGGAACACGTCGCTGCGGCATCCGGCTCGGCGTTGTCATGCCGCCGAGCGTCGTCCTCCCGGTGGCGAGCGGAAAGGGCCGATGCACCCTCCGGTGGCAGGACGATCGTCCCGCGTCCGCATCCACGACGCCGCGGCCACGGCCGGTTCCACATCGCGGACGGTCCGGCCGATCGCCCGTGCCCGAGCAGGTCGAGGCCGGCACGTCCACGTGCTCACCCGGCAAGGGCAACACCGCCGACCAGGTCGCCGGGCTGCCGGCCGGCCCGTGCAGCAGCACCACGACCCGGCCGCGGCGTCCGGCTCCGGTCTCCCGGTACCGCACGCGCCGGCCGCGCCGCATGATCTCCCGCCGGAACACCCGCGATCCCGGTGTCGGGCGCGGCAGCCGGAGTGGTCGCCCGAGCACCGGGGCCGAGGCTACTAGCGGATCTTCTCGGGGATGTGGTCGAGGGCTTGCAGGACGTGCCGGGCGAGCTCGACCGCGGTCGCGCGGTCGAGGGTCGAGTGCCCGACGATCGCATCGGCGACCAGGTTGACGCGCTGGTCGTGGACCGAGACATAGACATGGGGCGTGGCGGTCATGATCGGACTCCTCGTGGGGTGCGGTGGTGGTCGGTGGTCCCGGTTCCGAGCAGTTCATCGACGGCCCCGGTGTCACCAGGGTCGGCGGCGGCGTCCAGCACCCGTTCCGCTGCCGCGGGTGCGGTGTCGGGTGCGATCACGAGGAGGGTGAGCCGCACGTGGGCGCTGATCACATCGAGGGTGTCGGGGTGCTGGGTGTGGTAGCCACCCAGGCGCACCGACGACCCGGCCGTCACCAGCCGGCGTGTGGTGCAGTCCCAGTCGGACAGGTGGTAGGTCACCTGCTCGATCTCCCCGGCCCGCGGGGCAAGGGCCTCCAGCAGAGCCGGTAGCTCGGCGGTGAGGTCGCGTGACAGCGGCCACCACGCGCCGTCGACGTGGCCGGTGGTGGGGCCGGGCGGCTTGAGCCGCACCCGCGCCGCAGGCCGCAACCGCGTCGCAGCGACCTCGCCTGCGACCGGCCGGGTCAGTGCTGTCATCGCCATGTCGTTGCCTCCCGCCGGAGCCTTCCCAGGGCCACTGGACGTGCCAGCGAGCTGCGCCCGGCCGCCGTCGTCTCGCCGTCGAGTCGATGATCTCTCGACACCGTGGGCGGGAGCAGAGCCGTTGGTCCCGGGAATCTGGTGCCGGACGGCGATCGTCAGTCGCGCGGGACGGGCAGGACCGGGCGGAGCACCTGTTGTAAGGCACTGGGGGCAGGATCCGGTCGAAGCCGTCGTCGTCGAGACCGCCGTCCAGCTGGCCGAGGCCGGCCTGGACCTGGTGCTGGTGGCCCGCCGCGCCCGCGTCCGGATCATGGGCTCGGTCATGGCCGGGATGACCGGCCACCAGCGCGCCGCGGCCCCGTCGTGATCGTCCTCGTACACGGGGTCCCCGAGACCGCCGCCCTGTCCGCGGCGCCCGGCGAGGCACCACCGTCGAGCGCGGCTACGGGGGCTCGGTGCCGCCACGTCCGCGCACAGATGAGCGCCCCACGGTCGAGGCCGGCAACCTCCAGGCCGCCGGTCGCGCGTCCCTCTCGGGGGATTTCGACGAGGCGAACCGGGTGAATCGACCAGACCTCTGTCGCAGCCGACACCGAGCTGCCACGCCACGTCACCACTATTGAGGAGTCGACGCCCCGTCCAGCCGAAGGCGCGACGGAACCCTTCGTCGAGAGGCGCCCGAGCGACAGGCGCAGTCGCTGGTCCAGCATCGCGACCGAGCATCGAGCCAGTGGGACGACGCTGCACATCAGCGGCGATCTCGACGCAGCAACAGCGCCCACGCTGACCGTCCGTGTCGACGAGGTCCTTCAAATAGGTGGCGACATCCGACTTGACCTGAGCAAGGTGGCTCTCCTCGGGTCTGCTGGTCTCGCGGCTCCCGTACATGCCCGGAAAGCAGCAGCAGTGGTGAGTACTTCGCTGTAGCTGCAGCTGGTCGTGCCGAACGATCACCGCATTGTTCGGCGAGCGCTCGATGTCGCCGGCTTGTCGACACTGTTCCAGATCGTCACGCCCGACGAGGTTGCTGAATCCGGCGAGTCCGACGCAGCTGGTTGCCGGCCGCCGTCGCGCCCCGCGAACGCCGTCCCACGTGATCTCGTAGGACACGACCGTCGCCTTCGGGAGCCGGCCCGGGCGTGGCCAGCATCGGGGCGATCGGAGCTGGTAGGTCGCCGGTTACGACGATCCCGCAGCTTGCGGTCGCCCGATGTGGTCCGGCTCGGCCCGGTTCACCCGGTCAGCGTCACCACCTACGTCGATGCCGCCAACCTCAGGCTTCCCTGGCCCATGCGGGTGCGTGTCGACAGCGCACGAGCAATGGTCACGACCTGTGGATGAAGATCTTCTAGGCGGCTTCCGGTTGGTGGTCGCCGGGCCGCTCCACGAGCTTGCCGTCGACGAACGTGGCGCCGGCGCGGACGAGTGCGACCAGGCGCGGTCCGTTGACCGCGCGCGAGCGGTCCTGGCGGCCTCGATGAGCGTGAACGCCATCGCCAACCCCGCCGCGCGTGAGCGGGCCCTCGGGTGATCGTCATGCGGTGCCAGCTTCGGCAGAAGATGACAGCCCCGCGTCGATCGGGCCTCCGCTCGTTACCCCGAACCGGTTGCCCAAAGTCCCCATGCCACCGGGACCTCGGGCCCCTGACCGGCGTGAGTGGGTCAGACAATGGTGGACCCGGATGGGCCAGCTGGCGCTGCGGCGCCGTTGCCGACCCGGGTCCGGATGACACGTCACGTGCGAGGAGGATCGACATGCCGACGCACTCGCTGCGAAGGTGGACCGCGACATCAGCCTTCCTGCGGCTCCAGAGCCGGACAATGAACCGGGAAACCCGGCCGTTGGCCCGCGCCGGTATCGGCCCCTGGTCGCTGGTCCGGCACGTCGGACGGCGCTCCGGCCGGACCTACGAGACACCGCTGCTGATCGCCAGGGTCCCCGACGGTTTCATCATCGAGCTGACCTACGGGCCAGAGGTGGACTGGTACCGCAACATCGTCGCCGCTGGATGCTGCGTCATCGTGTACCGCGGCATCGAGTACCCGATCGACCGGATCGAGCCCCGTTCCGCCGTGGACGGCCGCGCCGCGTACCCCGGCCGGCTGCCGCGGCTCGTACTGCGTCTGCTGGGTAGCGATGAGTTCCGTTTTCTCCACATCGCGCCTCGGTCCGTCGGTCAGGGGAACCCTACGTCTCGGTGACGGCGGACCAGATCGCGTTGAAGCGGATGTCGCGGGCCCGCGAGGTGCTGGACACGACCGCGCTGCCCGTCTCGCTCGTCGCTCGGGGCGTCGGGTACGACGACCCGTTCTACTTCTCGCGCGTCTTCCGCCGCGTCCACGGCCTGACCCCTCGGGACTACCGGCAGCGTCCTCGGTGACGCTTCTATGTAAGTCAAGTGCTCCGGCGGCTCAGATCGCGATGATCATGGTGGTTGTGAGGGTGCGGTAGAGCTCGCGGGTGATGTACACCGGCGTCTCCCTCGGCTTCAACATCGGCGGCGTGATCGGCTCCGGTCTCGTCTCCGTCATCGCGACGTCACTCGTCGCGGCCACGGGGAACACCCTCGCGCCGGCCGGCTACCTGCTCGTCGCCGCCGTCGTCGGCCTGGCGGTGGTGAGCACGATGCCGGAGACCTCGACCTCGGACCTGTCGGCCGACCAGCCCGTGGCCGCCGGACAACGAACCTGACGGCTCCGCCGACATCGGATCCACGTCGGCGGTGGCGATCGAAGGGTGCCACCATCCAGGCCGCGATCCAGGCCGTCAGGCCAGGCCGGGTTAGACCGACCGGCGTTCGGCGGTGATCGCCGGATCGACGTCCACCTTCGTCAAAGGGGCTCTTCGATCTTGACCGGGCAACCTGAGGTTTGGCCTGTGCGGCGCGCCTGAACGAGGGCGGCCCGCGACTCACCGATCCTCGCTGTGTCGTGGAGCAGCGAAGGGAGAGCCGCGGGCCGCAGCGATGATGCGCCGTGTCTGTTGGGACTCGAGGGCTTGGCAGTGGAGCGTGTCGTGCGTACCGCGCTCGGGACGAGGGTCGTGCAGTTGGTCACCGACGATCCGGACGCGGCGCGCTGCCCGGGCTGTCGGGTGGTCTCGACCTCGGGCAAGGACTGGGTGCTGACCCGCCCGCACGACCTGCCCGTGGTGGCGGGCAGGTCGCGGTGCAGTGGCGCAAGCGGTGCGGGCGCTGCCGCACGATCCTGTGTCCACTACAGACGTTCACCGAGCAGGTTGCGCACGTTCCGGCCGGGATGCGCACCACCACGAGGCTGCGCACAGCGCTCGCGGTCGCCATGGAGGACGGCCGAGACCAGTCCGAGGTCGCGGCGGCGCGTCAGGTGTCGTGGCCGACGGTGCAACGCGCCGTCGAGGTCCTCGCTCTGGCGGAGCCCGCCGAGCCCGAACCCGAACGCGTGCTGGGTATGGACGAGACCCGGTTCGGACGGCCGATTGAGTCAGGCATCGGCACGACCACGGTGTTCCGCTACGTCCAAGAGGGGGTTGAAGGTCCATCCGGTGCAAAACCAACGCCAGGGCCGTTGAGGTGGAGGCGATGACCCGGGTCTAGGGTCCGCGATCACCGTCGGTGATCGTGCCCGCAGCCTGGGGGGTCTGGTGTCGGCCCGTGATGTGTTCTCCGTGCAGGAGCTGGCGCAGCTGCGCGGGTTCCCGAGGATCTCCGCGGAGGAGCTGATCCGGTTCTTCACGTTGAGCGGCGCGGATGAGGCGTTCGTGCGGTCGATGCGCCAACCGGCGACGATGCTGGGTGTGACGGCGCAGCTGTGCAGCCTGCCCTGGTTGGGGTTCGTGCCCGATGAGGTCGCCGCGGCGCCGGTGGTGGCGGTGGAGCGGCTGGCGGCCCGGCTGGGGATTTCGCCGGCCGGGTTGGCCGGCTACGGGCGCCGCGAGCAGACCCGCACCGATCATCTGCGGGCAGTGATGGCGTATCTGGGCTGGCGCACGACCGACGGGTTGTCGCTCAAGGAGCTCGATGAGTTCCTGCTGGCCAGGGCGATGGAACACGACTCGCCCGGCCTGCTGTTCCGGCTGGCGTGCGAGCATCTGATCACTTCGCGGGTGGTGCGGCCTGGCCCGGTGAAGTTGCTGGAGCGGGTCGCGTCTGCGCGGGCCCGGGCGGAGCGGGAGACCTATGACCGGGTCGCGCACCTGCTGACCCCGACCCGCCCCGGTGAGCTGGACGGGTTGTCGGTGGTCGATCCCGAGATCGGCATGACCCGGCTGCGGTGGCTGTCCACCGGTCCGACCGAGGCCTCGGCCGCGGCGGTGAAGACCGAGGTCCGCAAGCTGGAGTTCCTGCGCGGTCTCGACGCGCACACCGTGGACCTGTCGAGTCTTCCGGCGGAGCGGCGGCGGCACCTGGCCGCGGTGGGGCGGTGCAGTTCGGTACCGGCGCTGACGCGGCGTGACCCGCCCCGCCGCTACCCGATCGTGCTCACCCTGCTGGTGCAGTCGGCGACCGACGTGCTCGACGAGGTCGTGGCGCTGTTCGACCAGGCCGTGTCCGCGCGCGAGTCACGCGCCCGGCGCAAGCTGACCGACCAGCTCGCCGAACGCGCGCGGCGCGGTGAGGACAAGCTCGCGTTGGCCGAGGAGATCCTGCCGGTGCTGGCCGACCCGACGATCCCCGACGAGCAGGTGGGTGGGCTGTTGCGGGAACGGATCGGGATGAGCCGGCTCCGCGCCGCCCTGGCCACACCCGCTACCGCGCGGCAGCCCCGCGATCACGGCCACGTGCTGCGGGTGCTGACCTTCGCCGGCGGGCCGTCCGCAACAGAACCGTTGGCGGCGGTCGAGGTGCTGCGCGGGCTCACCGCCACCGGGACGCGCAGTGTCCCGGCCGACGCCCCGACCGGGTTCGTGCCGGCCCGCTGGCGCGGCTACCTCGACGACGCGATCGCCGCCGGCGCCACCGCGGCCTACCGCCACTACTGGGAACTGTGCGTGTTGTTGTGCCTGCGTGACGCGCTGCGCAGCGGCGACGTGCACGTCCCCGGATCGCGCCGCTACGCCGACCCGACCGCCCACCTGATCCCGACTCAGGCGTGGCCGGCGCAGCGCGCCGAGTTCTGCGCCCTGGCCGGCGCGAAACCGGACCCAACCACAGCGCTGGCCGGGGTGGACACCGAGCTGAATGTCGCGCTGGGCGAGCTCGAGCAGGTCCTGGCCGGCGGGCAGGGACCGGTCCGGGTTGACGAGCACGGCGAGCTGGTGATCGGCCCACTATCGGCCGAGGACCTGCCCGCCGAGGCGCAGCAGCTGCGCGAGGAGCTGACCGCGCTGTTGCCGTTCGCGCCGATCGCGTCGGTGCTCATCGAGCTCGACCGGCGCACCGGGTTCCTGGACTGCTTCACCCACGCTGGGGGCGCCACCCCGCGCTCGCGGGAGCTGAAACGCAACCTGCTGGCGGTGATCATCAGTCAGGCCACCAACCTGGGGTTGTCGCGGATGGCCGACGCCTCGGGCATCGCCTACGACAGCCTGGTCTGGACCGCCGAGTGGTACGTGCGGGAGGAGACCCTGCGCGCGGCGAACCTGGCCGTAATCGGCTATCACCAACAGCTCCCACTCGCCGCGGTGTTCGGCGGCGGAACCCTGTCCTCCAGCGACGGGCAACACTGGGACGAGATGCTCCGGGTCGCAGCGTCGCTGAAGTACGGGCACGTGACCGCGTCGCTGATCGTGGGCAAGCTGTCGCGCGCGGACCGGCAGAACGGGCTGGCCGCCGCGCTCAACGAGTACGGGGCGCTGCGCCGCACGGTCTACGCCGCCCAGTACCTGTCGAGGGAGGACTATCGCCGCAAGATCTCCCGCCAGCTCAACAACGTGCACCGACGGCACCTGCAGGCCCAGACCGAGCAGGCGTGGTGTCTGACGCTGGCCACCAACGCGATCACCGCCTGGACGACCGAATACCTGGGCTTGGCCGTGGCCGAGCAGCGCGGCCGGGGCCGGCGCGTGGACGATGTTCTGCTCGCGCACCTGTCCCCGGCGCACAGCGAGAACATCGGTTTGTTCGGCACCATCACCGTCGACATCGACGCCGAACTCGCCCAGCTCGACCCCAGCGGGCACCGGCCTTTGCGTCGAGCGGCCGCGAGCGCGGCATCATGACGCCGCCGGCGGTGTTGTGTCCGGTCGTGATCGGCCGTGACGCCGAGCTCGCCGGCCTGTGCGCGGCGCTGGACGCGGCGGTCGCCGGCCGGGGTGGGCTGGTGTGGCTGGTCGGGCAGTCGGGCATCGGCAAGTCGCGGCTGGCTCGAGAGCTGGCTGATCGAGCCCGGGCCGGCGGGAGCGCAGTGGCGGTGGGCCGCGCGGTACCGGCCGGCGGGTCGACGCCGTACCGGCCGTGGACCGAGGCGTTGCTGGCGCTGCTGCGTGATCACCGCCTCCCCGCCGACGCCGAGCTCCATGGATGGTTGCCGGCGCTGGCCGCGATCGTGCCGACGATCGCCGTGAGCGCTACCAGCGGTGATGGTGGTGAGGTGTCGGCGGCGGTCCGCGGCGAAGCGGTCGTTCAGCTGCTAGGTCGACTCGCGCGCCCCGACGGCCTGCTGATCGTGCTGGAGGATTTGCACTGGGCCGACCCGGACACCCTCGCGGTCCTGGAGTACGTCGCCGACAACGTCTCCGCCGAGCGGGTGTTGTGTGTGGCGACCAGCCGCGACGAGCCGGCCAGCGCGGCGATGGAGCTGATCGGGCGCCTGCACTCCCGCCGCGCCGCTGCGTTGATGCCGCTGGACCGTCTCGATGAGGTCCAGGTCGCGGCGATGGCGCGGTTGTGCGCCCCGGGGGCGGATGAGCGGCGTCTGAGCCAGGTGGCGCGGACTGCGGACGGGGTGCCGTTCCTGGTCGAGGAGCTGCTGGCCGCGCCCGGGATACCCCGCTCGTTCGCCGACACCGTGCGGGCCCGGCTCGCCGAGCTGGGCGAGGCCGAACGGTCGGTGGTGGAGGCGGCCGCGGTGCTCGGGCGCCACTTCGATTGGCGGCTGCTACCCCCGATGACAGGGCTGGGACCGGAACCGGTGTCCGCGGCGCTGGCCCGGGGGGTGGAGTGTCTGCTGTTGGTCGTGGACGGGGCCGGGTTCGGGTTCCGGCATGCGCTGACCCGGCAAGCGGTGCTCGCTGAGGTGCTGCCGCCACGGCGGGCCGCGCTGGCCGCGGCCGGGCTGCAGGCACTGACCGCGGCCGGGCCGCGGCTGGATGAGACCGGGGCGGAGGTCGCCGCCGATCTCGCCGCCCAGGCCGGGGACCTGCACCGGGCCGGGGTGCTGCTGGGCGACGCCGGGCGGGCTGCGCTGCGCCGCGGCGCGCTGCAGACCGCAATCGACACGCTGCACCGCGCGGGCGAGGTGCTCGACGAGCCCGCCGGGCGCGGTGAGGTGGACCGGTTGTTGATCGAGGCGCTCGCGGCCGCGGGGCGGGTCGACGACGCGCTCGCCACGGGTGAGAGGGCATTGAACGAGATTGCGCAACGGGGCGGCGCGGCGATCGAGCGCGGCGAGCTGCATCTGCAGCTGGCCCAGGCCGCGGTGACCGGGACCCGGTGGTCGGTGGCCACCGCCCATCTGCACGCCGCCCGGGACGCCGTGGCCGGGAGCGCCTCCGGCGCGGTGGCCGCCCAGCTGGCGGTGCTGGAGGCGGAGATCGCGTTCGCCGCCGATGACATCGAACGGGCCGCCGCCCTGGCCGAGACGGCCCGCGCGATCCCGCAGGCCGGCCCGGAGGCGATCTGTCATGCCCTGGAGGTGATCGGTCGGGCCGCCCGGACCCGGGACCTCGCCGTGGCCGGGCGCGCGTTCGAGACCGCGCTGGCCACCGCGGACGCCGCCGGCCTGCCGCTGTGGCGGCTGCGCGCGCTGCACGAGCTGGGCACGATCGAGCTGTTCACCGAGGCCGGGACCGGGCGGCTCTGGCAGGCCCGCCGGCTCGCCGAGCAACTCGGGGCATGGAGCACCGCCGCGGTGGTGGACCTGCAGTTGTGCGCCGCCGTGCAGACCGTGTTCGCCCTGGACGCCGCCGCCGAGCACGCCCGCCGCGGCCTGGCCTTGTGCGAGCGACTTGGGCTCGATCGGCTGCGGGCGCGGCTGCACTACTTCCTGGCCGAGAATCACGCCTTCCGCCGGGAACGCGCCGAGATGGAGCACCACCTCGCGCTCGCGCTGGCCGGCGCACCCGGTGATCTCGTGGAAGACGCGTTCGCCTGGGGAGGCGCCCGCGGGATGCTCGCCCTGCTCGACGGCGACTGGGACGGCGCCCTGGACTGTCTCGCGCGCGCCGCGGTGCTGCTGCGGCGCACCCCGCATAGCGAACCGGCCGAGTTCCGGGCGTTCTGGCCGCTGCTGCTCACCGCCGTCGACGACCGGCGCGCCGCCTCCGAACTCGCCCACGCCGACCGCGCGAACCTCACGATCATGTTCTGCAACCGGGGCCTGCTCGGCTACGCCCACGCCATCGCGGCCGGCCGCGACGGTGATCGTGTCCGGGCCGGCGAGCTGGCCCGGGCGGCGGACACCGCGCTGATCCGCGCCCCGGTGTGGGGGCATCTGGCCCGGTTATGCGCCGCCGGCCCCGCCCTGACCGACGGCTGGGGGGACCCCCAGCAGTGGTTGCCCGAAGCGCTGGAATGCTTCACCGAGCACGACCTGCACGGCCTGGCCCTCCGCTGCCGCGACCTGCTCGGCCGTCCGCACACGGCCCGGTGGGATCGCTATCGGTTCACCGCCCGCGAGGCCGACGTGCTCGAGCTGGTGGTGGCGGGGCTGGCCAACAAGCAGATCGCCACCCGGCTGCGGCTCTCGCCGCGCACCGTGGAGAAACACGTCGAGAGCCTGCTGCGCAAGACCGCGACCCGGTCGCGCACCCAGCTGGTCGCCCTGCTCAACGCGCCCGCCGACCCCACCGACCGGCCGCGACCCCGATAGCGCAGTCCGCGGGCGGCCAGGCGGGTTGCCCCGCGCCGGGCACGCTCAGGAGTTCAGCGGGGCTGGTTCAGGAAGGCGTGCGCCTCGTCCTCGGTGATCGAGGCGCCGACGGTGGTGATGTCGTGCGCGGCCATCGCCCGCGACAGCACCTGCATGCCCGGCCCGCCCGTCGCCACCGGCAACCCGATGGCGGCGGCCGGCTGGCCCAGCTCGCGCACCAACCGCAGGAAACTGTCCTCGGCCAGCACGATCAGGATCCGCGCGGCGCGGCCGCCCACCACCCGGAACGAATGCGCCACCCCACGCGGCATCGACACCCAATGCCCCGGCCCGGCCAGCCACTCCCGCCCGCCACAGCGCACCACCAGCTGCCCGTCGAGCACATACCAGCTGTCATCGGCGTCCTGGTGCACGTGCAGCGGCGGGGAGGCCCCGGCCGGCAACGTCACCTCCAACACCACCGGCCCGGTGTCGGTCCCGAACCGGTGCTCCACCACCAAGGTGTCCACCACGCCCCGCCCGTGTGCTCGCCAGGCGCGTCGATCACCGCCGCCGCCCCTGCCGCTGGCACCGCCGCCGTTGCGTCCATCCCGGGCTCCTTCCGACCCCGCCCGCGACGCCAGTCCGACGCGGGTCTGACCGATCCTGACCGCGACCAGGCGCCCCGGCGACCGGGAAAGCACGTAACCGGTTCGGCCGGCGACTACGTGATTTCCCCGTGGTCGCACCCGCGTGCACACGCCCAGGATGGCCGCCGACCAGCACCCGACAAGGAGCCCCGACATGACCCTGCAGACCCGCAACCTCGACAGCCCTGATGAGAAGCGCGAGTTCGACCACGGCGCGATGCACGTGCTCGCCCTCGACGGGACCACGTTCGTACGTGGCGTGCTGGAACCGGGCTGGCGGTGGTCGATCGACGTGCAACCGCTGGTCGGCACCGACTCCTGCCAGGTCGCGCACGCCAGCTACATCATCTCCGGCCGGTTCGGGGTGCGCCTCGACGACGGCACCGAAACCGAGGCCGGCCCCGGCGACGCGCTCGCCGTCTCACCCGGGCACGACGCCTGGGTGGTCGGTGACCAGCCGTGCACGATCATCGACTTCGCGCCGGCGCCCGCGGGTGATGCGACCCGGATCGCGCGGTGCCCGTGCGGAGTCCAGTTCCGCATCGACGGAACCACCGACACCGACGGTGCGCAGCTCGAGCACCTCATCGCCGCGGTCCAGCAACACGCCGCCGGCTCCCACGGCCACGACGTCGACCGCGACCACATCCTCGACGAACTGACCACGGGCTGAGCCAGCAGTCCCCGCTACGGATGTGCCCTGTCTGCGGGTCTGACGGGCGCACATACTCGAACCTCGAACCTCGAACCTCGAACCTCGACATCGACGGCGTACGACAACAACGGGACCTGGATCACCACGGCCCGCGGGGTCGATGCGATGAGTGCACGGGAGGCTCAGCGTGACCGACGGTGCAACTCGTCCCGACACCAGCGCCGAGGCGCTGGCCGACGCCGGCGAGGTCAGGCTCGAGGTACCGCACGCCGCCGCCGGCCAAGGCCCCGGCGCAGCGTCCGACGCGGCTGGTGCGCGGCCCTCGGTCGCCGAGGCCCAGCGCTGGACCGACGACTACCAGGACTTCGTGCACACCCGGATGATCCGGGTGCAGGCCGCCGCCCAGCAATGGCTGGTCACGATGACCGCGCTGCTCGGCGTGTTCAGCGCGGTCACCGTCCTGGGCGGACCCACCACGATCGACACCGCCCCCGCCGGAGCGGCGCAGTGGATCGTCCTCGGTATGGCCGGGCTGGTGTACCTGCTCGCCTTCGCCGCGGTCTACTACGGGGCGCTGGCCACCTTCGGCGGCCTGGGCCTGCGCCCCGCCACCCCGCAGGAACGCGATTACGCACGCGACGCCGCCGCCCTGCAAACCTGCCCGGACAGCAGCAACACCGATCAACTCGCGGCCGATGTCACCCGGCTGGCTCGGCTGCGCCGAGCCACACCCAGGCAGGAATGGTGGCGCGCCCGCCCCATCAGCGGCGGCGTCCGCGCCTACATCGACAGTTACGAGTTCAAGACCAACACCCTGCGCGCCAACCTGCACCGCTCCCGCGTCCTCGGGATCTCCGCCGCGATCCTCTCCGGCGTCCTGGCCTGGACGCTGCTGCTACTCCGGGTGCTTCATCCCAGCCTCTGACAAGCCGCGGCGCCGCGTTGCACAATCAAGGGATTCTGAGACGCCTACGGCAAGATCACCGCGGAGGCTCGCCACGCGACGCCCGGTGCATCAGAACCCGTCTCACAACATGCGCGTCAAACCGGCCGTTGCGCGACGGATTCTGAGACAGTTTCGGGGTGGCGGCCCAGCATCAAGACCTGATCGCGTAGCTGCGGGTCAGCTCCGAGGCCCAGGACAGCCAACTGCAGCGTGACGCGCTGACCGAGGCCGGGTGTGTGAAGTTCTTCGAGGCCAAGATCTCCAGCCGCCAGACCGACCGGCCCGCCTGGCCGCCGCGCTCGCCTACCTGCGATCCGGCGACACGCTCGCGGTGTGGAAGCTCGATCGCCTCGGCCGCTCGGTCAAGGAGGTCCTGACCCTGCGGATCCTGACCGGGACCCTCGCTGGCAGCTACACCCCCACCGGAGAGGGCAAGTTCTTCTTCACCATCATTCCGAGCTGACCAACGACCGTTCCGCCGCCCTGGCGTTGGTTCTGCACCGGATGGGCCTTCTACCCCAAGAGGCCCTCGTGGTCCTCGCTGCGCTGGCCCCCTCCTGCGCGTCGCGATCGCCGTCGCGGTCGGGAAGGCGTTCGTGATCCTCGACGGCACCCTGCTGCGGATCGACCGGGTCGGCATGGGCTCAGGCCGGGACCGCCCGTACTTCTCCGGCAATCACAAGACCCACGGGGTGAACGTGCAGGTCATCGCCGACCCCGCCGGGCGACTGATCTGGGCATCCCCGGCGCTGCCCGGCGCCCGCCACGACATGGGCGCCGCACACGAGCACGGCATCCTCGACGCCCTCACCGCCGCAGGCATACGCGTGATCGCCGACAACGGCTACCGCGGCTCCGGATTCGCCGTCCCGCAGCGACGCCGAGCTACCGACCTGGTCAAGGCCGTCCTCGTCCTCATCCACACCGGCTGACCCCCAGTGGAAAAGGCTCAATGGCGCATAGCTTTGGTGCCGAAACGAGCATCGCAGGCAGCGTCGAGCAGCAGTTCGTGGATCAGTTCGTGGACGAGATCAACTCAACTCGACTCGCGGCCGTCTCGAGAGTCACTGCGTCCTTCGCGGCCACCGGTCTCTCGGCCCTCCAGCGCTGTACCCGTGGCGCTGTCGGGTCCTACAGCGGTATCGGTTGGCGTACCGCGTCGATGACGGTGCCGGCTGATCTGGCGCAGCACCCCCGACCTGCACGCCGTCGGATTGGATCATGGGCCAGTGGGTGCTCGCGACCCGCACAGGCGTGTCGGTCGATCGGGGGACAGCAGGCTCACCCGGCGCATCGGCCAGGACGTGGATGGATGCGTCCGCAGGTCAGCGCGAGAGTTGGGGACATCGCAGACACCGAGTCCGCCCCCCACCGAGGAGCTAACAGCCATGATCACCAAGGCCATCGTCCGCGGCGCATCCACTCTCGCCATCGCCGGACTGCTCGCCGGCTTCGCCGCCACCAGCGCCCAGGCCGCCACCCCCACCACGACGACCGCCCCCGTCGCGCTGACCGCCCAGACCACCGCGGCGAGCAGCCCGTCCGGGCCCGGTCACCTCACGCCGGCACCGCAGATCAGCAAGCACTTCACCATCAAGAACGAGTTCTCGGCATGCACCATGAAGCTGGTCAGCGCTACCGGCGACAACGAAGGCATGCCGGTCGACGGCAGCACCATGGACGAAGGCTCCACCCAGGGGTTCGAGGTCCAGTACAGGGCCGGCAACATCGGCATCATCAACGCCACCTACGACATCTACCAGATCGGCAGGCCCACCAAGATGGGCACCTTCACCGTCCGCATGACCTACGACTGGACCGGCGAGACCAGCATGGCCATCACCAGCCGCAGCGGAGACCACGACTCCCACTACACCCTGCTCCAGCCCGACGACACCAACGACGCGTGGGTCGAGTTCACCTGATCCGCCGGCCCGCAGCACCACCGGTGGGGCGCCCGCGTTCACCCGGATGTTACGGAGGCCTCGCCCATCACCACGCTGCCGGAGCCCGGCACCGTCCAGACCGCGGGGCCGAGCCACCCGGTGACGAACCTGCTGATCACCACAGATCAGCTGATGACCGCAGCTCATCGGGGTGACTCCCCGCAGTTCATCCCTGTCCTCGCCGCGCTGCGGGTTCCATGACTCGGGCCAGGACGCCCTCTGTCCTGGCCGCGATGGCCATGGCCGCGGCTAGAGTCGCCCTCGACCGGTTCCGTAGCACCTCGATCCTGACGCCACAGTCCCAGCGAGCGGGGCGGCGGGACCACAATCGAGGAGGACGCCGGGGCACCGGACGCACTCAGGGAAAGATGTATGTCGTGGAGCTGGCCGAAGCCGGCAGCAGCGCACACGCTAACGCCGTGGCCGACACCGTCTCGGCCCCATCAGCTGAGCAGCCGACAATTCCGGCGCAGCATATTCCTGAGCTGACTGACGGTACGATTTCATCGTCGAGGTGCGAGGCTGTCGAGCAGGTTGCCGCTCCGAGCTTTTGCTCGGCCGTGCCGGACCGACATCGACACTGATGGCGCCCTTTGCCTCCCCCGGTGCGGCGCAGCTTGAGCCCGCCCGTCGACGGCGAGGATTGCTGTCGACCAGTTCGATGATCTTGCGTCCGTGGACAGGGTTTCACGCAGGGTCAACGGCGCCCTGAGGCGCCGGTCACTCCGGCCACGCCCGATGTCGCGGCGCGGTGGGCCAATTCGTCGTATCCACCCCGACCTACCGACGCCGGAATTGACGGTGGCCTATAAGCTACCGAAAGACTCGGTTGCGTCTCTATCCATCGCGGGCAACCAATGGGTCATGTACCTCGATTCTGACAGCCCACCGGAATACCATATTCAGGCCCTCCTCGAAGCGTTGGATCTCGCAACCGAAGTCGTCGAGGCGGCGGACACTCCCGGGACCGGCGACTACGTCTCGCCCCAGACCCGTCCCGCACCACAGACCAATGACCGCCGCCGGTTGGGTTGTCGTCGGGCTAGCCGCCTGGATGATCGTTGCCGTCATCGTCGGCAACATTATTGGGCGGCATCTTCAACGAACCGCTTGTGAAGTGACCCCGCTCTCCGATCGAGTACGCGCGTTCTAGGAGCACAGCGGGTGTCAACGGATCCTGAAATTGACCCCTCCTGGGACGGGGTGTCGGCGGGGCCGCTGCGTGCGGTCCCGGGGGTACAGGGACACCACAGGGACACCCCTGTACCCCCGGACCGTGACCGGATGATCACATCACTTCAGGCTCGGCAAGGGTTGTTGCGGCAAAGGTCGGGCCGGTCACCGTTGCGGGTGCGCCATCACGGCGCGGGGATGCGCCCGGGCCGAGTCGGACAGGGCTGGGCTGGACGTCCGAGTGTTGGATCATCGTGGTGACGAGCGCCTGACCGTCGCGGTGGCTGAGCCTTCTCACCGGTTGATCCCTTCACCTCCTTCGTGGGGTCTGGGTCCTGGGACGTGCGGGTTCTCGGTGTGATTCGGCCTCAGGCGAGGCGGACTGCGTTCCCGGGCCGGCCGATCCGGCCCGGGAACGGGCCGGATCCAGACCACGACACCCCCCGGTCCCACCCCCGGGGGACCGGGGGGTGGGATCAGTCGGAACCAGTCGATCCCCGGTGGCCCCGGGCGCCGGGGCGGCCGCCGGTCCCGGCGGCCCTCGGCGGGCGGGAAGTTCACGGCGATGAGGGCGTTGAACTCGACCCGCAGCAACCCGGGATCCGCGCAGACCAGCTCGGTGAAGACCCAGCGGGTGGGCGTGGGAACGGGGTGCACAGGTACTTGGGGGTCGAGGACCCGGTGGTCGGTCATATCGCTCTCCTTCCGGTCGCCGCCGCGGCCGGCACGGTCGGGGTGATCAGAGAGTTCTCAGCGGTCTCGGCTTCAGGCGTTGATCTGCTGGTGTCCGCTGTCGCTGTTGGCGATGGCGATCTTGCCGGGCTTCGCCCGCTCCGCGATCGGCATCCGCAGCGTCAGCACCCCGGCCTCGTAGGAGGCGTCGATGTGCTCGGTGTCGAGGGTGTCGCCCAGGAACAACTGGCGGGAGAACACCCCCCAGCGCTCGCTCGGCGATCTGCATCTCCACCTGGCCCCCGGGTTCGATCGGGCGCCGCTCGGCCTTCACCGTCAACACGTTGCGCTCGACGTCGAGCTCGATCGCCTCCGGGTTCACTCCGGGCAGGTCGAAGGACACCACGAACTGGTCCCCGGTGCGGTAGGCGTCCATCGGCATCGCGGTCGGCCGCGACCAGGTTCCGGCGTTCTGACCGAACACCTGCTGGGTCAACCGGTCCAGCTCCCGGAACGGGTCTGTGCACATCAGCATCGCAAGCCACTCCTTTCACTGTCGACGACAGGCGGCGATGCTCTGGAGCGGCTCCAGAGGTGACCCGATCCCACTCCAGATAACTGAGATGGTAGCTATAGATTTTATGGCACGCAAGCACTAATTTTACAGGTGTCTCGACTCTACTTATGAGGTGGGAGGTCGCAGTGAGTCTGACCAACGTATGGGTGGCGACCCAGGGAGACGGGCTGGTGCGGGCCGACCAGATCGCCGGCATCGACGCCCACCAGACCCCCGCGTTGAGCGGGAAACCCGCGCGCTGGCTGCTCGATGTCGTGCTGATGTCCTCGGTCGGCAGCGGTTCCCGGGAGGGCTGGACGGTCAGCGTGGTGCACCGCACCCTGATCCAGAGCGCCGACGATCCGCAGGACGCGCCCTCGGCGCTCGCCCGGCTGCTGGCCCAGCTCGACCGGGTCAGCGCCGCCGGAGTGATCACCGTCAGCCGGGCAGCGGCCGCCACCACCGACGGACCCGACGAGCTGACCGCCGGTTCGGCCCCCGTACGGTTCCGGTTCGTCCCCTTCACCGATCCCGCTCCCGGCCACCCCACCGACGCTGAGTACCTCTGACCCGGATCGACGACCAGTAACAGCGGCTCGGATCGGTGCGCGGCGGTCAGTGCGCCCAGGCCGGCCGAGCCGATGAATGTCACCGGGGTCAGATCCATGATCACCGGGCGTCGGATCACCGGCCGCTGGTCGCCACCATCGACCTCTGACAGTCACGCCGCCCGTGACGACGGCGGGCGATCCGTGGTCAGCGCTGCAGGACGACCCGCGCCGGCGGCGGAGCCGGGGTCTGCAGGTCGGTCACGAGCTGGCCGTCGACGGTGATCCGGTTGGCCTCGAGGTGCCGGTCGCTCGCCTCGCGCGAGAGTCCGGCGGCGGTGAGCCGGTCAGGTGGACAACGGCTCACCGTCCGGGCACCCGTGCTCGAGCCACCCGATCACGCCCCCGCGTGACCGGGCCTGGCCAGGCTGTCAGAGCCACCACTGGAACAGGTCGCGCCCCGGCTGCGTGGAGCCCGACACGATCCTGCTCTGCGTGACCCAGCCGCCCCGCTCTCCTTGGCTGATCTTGTAGTAGGCGCCGAACCGGCACTCGATCTCCGCCCGCTCCCTCGCCGCGCCGCTGAACCACACCGGCCCCGGATCGTCACGCGTGCGTTCCTCGGTGCGGCAGTCGCCGAACCAGTGACACGCCCAACCGTCCACCGGCTCGGCGTGGACCGGCACGTTCGCAGCCGTGAACACCCCCGGGTGCGAAGGCAGACCCAGGCCGGGCTCCTGCGCCCCTGCAGGACTTGCCGAGCCGACGACGAGTGCACCCGCGGCCAGCATCGCGCCCGCCGCCATCCGGCCGAGGGTCATCCCTGATACCGGCCACGACATCGCTGGCCCGTCACCCCCGACGACCCGTCGCCACCGCTGGTTGTTGCCTCGTCCGCATCATCGCTACCTCTGTGTCCGCCCGGCCCAAGGAGCCGTGTGCGGCTCCCGGGCCGGAATCGTGACATGCGAGAGGGCCTGCTGCGGGCCGCTTCGGGCAACTCGGCCTCGCCAGTAACGGGCGACGTCCGGCGTTCGAACCAGGTGTGCGTGTGGCACCCCTCCGCCACACGCCGCCCGGTGCAACGCCTGTCTGCCGGTGCTGGCAGCGCCCACCCCGTGCCCGGGACTGGGCGCTGCCGGCCGCCGACTCGACCACCGTGTACAGCCCCGGACCGGCACCCGACCGAACACCCGACAGTTGTCGCGGTGGCAGCCCGGCGGCCACGCCGATACCCGCTCGGCAGGCGTCCAGCGCGACTGGCGGGTTATGGCAGGTCGAGGACGATCTCGTCGGGGTCGCGGTCAGGGCGCAGGCCTCGCCAGGCGGCGTGCCGCAGCCGGTGGTCCGCGGTCAGGGTGCGGTAGACCACCTCGCCCACCAACCGGGGCGCCACCCACACCGCGTGCCGGGCCTGCTCCCGCGGGACCTCATCGACGAACGGGCTCCCGTCCTGGTGCAGCGGGAGCATCCGGGTGTGCAGGTCGCGCAGCGCAGCGTCGGTGAACCCGGTCCCGACGTTGCCCAGGTACTGCAGCCCGCCGGCCCGGTCGTGGACACCGAGCAGCAGCGCGCCGACGGTGCCGGCGCGGCGACCGGCGCCGGGTGTCCAGCCGCCGATCACGACCTCCTGTGTCGAGAGCAGGGCGGTCTTGATCCAGGCCGTGGAGCGGCGGCCCGGGGTGTAGCGGGAGCGGCGCTGCTTGGCCACCACCCCCTCCAACCCGTGCTCCCGCGCCACCTCCAGCACCTGCGCGGCGGGCAGGTCGGTGGACGACGGCGGGACCGCCACCCCGGGCAGCTCGTCGAGGCCGAGGCCGAGCAGCTGTTCGCGGCGCACGTCGTAGGGCTCGTCGAGCAGGGGCTGGTCGTCGAGGGCCAGGACGTCGAACACGTACAACGACACCGCCACCCGCTCCCGCACCTCCAGCCCCGGCGTTCGCAGGTGCATGCGGTGCTGCAACAACCCGAAGTCCGGGCGACCCGCCGGGTCGAGAGCGACCAGCTCACCGTCCAGCACCACCGACCGCCCCACTCCCAGGCCGGCGGTCGTGATCTCGGGGTAGCCGGCGGTGACGTCGTTGCCGTTACGGGAGGAGATCCGCACCCGCTCCCCCGCCGCGGCCACGATCGCCCGCACGCCATCCCACTTGAACTCCACCGCCCACCCCTCCCCCACCGGCGGCGACCCGGCGGTGGCCAGCATCGGACGCACCGACACCGGCAAGGACAGCTCCACCTCAGTCACCCTCCCCGCCTGACGCAGGGAACGCGAGGAGCGTCACCCACTCAGGTTGTCGAACACATGTTCGTTCTCGGTTAGGGTCGTCGGGCGGCCGTCGGGGCGGGGAAGGTCCCGACGGCGGCCGAGCGCACGTCGTGCGCGCCGTCGACGCCGCCACCGGCTACCGCCGCTGACCCAACCCCAGATGCGCACGTACCGGGGCGAACAGATCCGGCATCCGCGGCTCCACCTCGGCCGGGGACAGCCAGAGCACCTCGACCAGCTCGTCGGGCGCGGCCACGACCGGCTCACTGTGGCCGGCGTCGGCGTCCGCCGGGCCGCACACCACGTAGACCACGGTCCTTCCGGTCACGGGGTGCACACGGCGGCCGATCTCCCTGCCCGCGACCACCACGACACCGGTCTCCTCGACACACTCCCGCACCGCCGCCTGCACAGCGGTCTTCCCGGGCTCCACGCAGCCGCCGGGGAACACCCACCGCGGGATCCCGTCCCGACGTCGACCCACCAGCCCCCCGCGGCCGGCTCACCACCGCCACGGCCACCACGTCCTCGCCACCGGCCTCGCTCGGCCCTCCCGCTATCGCGGGCTCGGCACCCCCCGGCCCGGTGCCGACGTCGTCGAGAGCGGCGGCGTTGACAGAGTGGACGAGTGCGGCCAGCGCAGCGGCGAGCCAGCGCCGGTCCTGCACCTTCGGCAGCCGCGCCGCGATCCGGTCCACAGCCCGCTGCAACTCCGGCAGGGCGTCGACGAGCTCGGGTGGGAGTGGCTCGAAGTCGATGCCCCCTCGCGTGCCACCCGCGCCCACAACACCTCCAGCGGCTCCGCCACACCAGCCGTCCGCGCGGGCGAATCCTCGAGCCGGCCGGCGACGTCGCGGCGGGGGTCGTCAGGCATCGTTCCCATCGCGCCATCCTCTCCGCTGCGGTGACACGACGCCGGTGCTCATCCACAAGCTCCCTGCGCTGTGGACAACCCCAGGACCACCCTGCCGGTAGCCGCGCCGGCGGCGCGATCACAGGATGCGGAACGCGGTGCAGCGCCAGCCGCCGACCTCGGACTCCACGAGCGGCGACCGCGCGGACCCGCCCGGCCAACAGCACCACCATGGCGACCTCGATGACGTCCTCCCGCGGGCGGCACAGCCGCGAGCCAGCCGCTGCACGCGCAGGTGGCGGCACACCCGCGGCGACGCGTTCTGCGACGCCTCAACCCCTTGCGACTGGGTCCGCGCTGCGCTCGATCTTGGCCCAGCTGTTGCGCCCCGCGACGTGGCGGCCCAGGGCGCGCCAGCTGGCCAGTATCCCGAGCAGCAGGAAGACCGGGTAGAGCAGGCAACGGCACAACGGCTCGTCGCGGTAGCGCACGGGCCGGGGAGACCAGCAGGCCGGCCCACAGCCCTACCGTCGAACGACGTCGGAACGCCCGGCGGCGAGTACCGGGATCGTCACGCCGGTGGCGAGCGTCACCCGGCACCTCGTCCGACGCCGAACTGGGCCCGGCCGATATCGATGCCTCGTTCGAGGTCGACGGGGGGATGGCCCGGTCAGCGGTCGAGATGGCGGAGCACGGCCAGGACGCGGCGGTGGTCGTCGGAGCTGGGGGGCAGGCCGAGCTCGCTGTAGATGTTGGAGGCGTGTTGGACGACCGACTTCTCCGAGATCGACAGCTGGCGGGCGATGGAGGCGTTGCTGCGGCCCTGGGCCATGAGGGCGAGGACTGCGCGTTGGCGGTCGGTGAGCCGGTCGAGGGCGTCGTCGGTGCGGCGGGCACGGGTGAGCATGATCGCGACGATCTCGGGGTCGAGCACGGTGCCGCCGGTGGCGACGCGGTGCAGGTCGGAGCAGAAGGTGGCGACGTCGGAGATGCGTTGTTTGAGCAGGTAGCCCACGCCGCTGGGGCGTTCGGTGAGCAGCTCGACGGCGTACTGGCGCTGCACGTACTGGGAGAGCACGACGATCGCCGTCTGCGGGTGTTCGCGGTGGATGTGCAGGGCGGCGAGTAGGCCCTCGTCGGTGTGGGTGGGGGGCATCCGGATGTCGGTGACGACCAGGTCGGGTCGGCGCTCGTCGGCGTGGCGGAGCAGTTCGGTGGCGTCGGCGGCGGTGGCGACGACGTCGAAGCCGGCGTTCTCGAGCACGTGGGTCAGTCCCTGGCGCAGCAGCGCCTCGTCCTCGCCGATCACGACGCGCATGGCGATCCCGTTCCGTGCGGGGGCTGCGCCCGGGGCAGCGGGGGCGCGGGGGGTGGGTCGGTGCCGGGCAGGTGCGCGAGCAGCCTGGTGCCGGCGCCGGTCGGGCTGTGCAGCACCAGCCGGCCGCCGAGGACGTCGAGGCGGTCGGCCAGCCCGCGCAGTCCGGTTCCGGCTTCGAGGCTCGCGCCGCCGATGCCGTCGTCGCCGACCTCGATCTCGAGGCCTCGGTCGTGGTGGGTCACGCGCACGGCCAGCCGCCGGGCGCGGGAGTGTTTGAACGCGTTGGCCAGTCCCTCGGCGACGACGAAGTAGGCGGTGGCCTCCACCGCGGCGGGCAGGGTCCGGTCGGCGACGCTCAGCTGCAGGTCGGTGGGCAGGGGAAGGCGGTCGACGAGGTCCTCGACGGCGGTGGCGAGCCCGCGTTCGATCAACGTGGCGGGCAGGACATCGTGGACGGTGCGGCGCAGCGCGGCGGCGGCGTCGTCGATGCCGATGCGCAGCGCGGTGGCGGCGTCGCGGGTGGTGGGATCGGCGGCGTCGTCGGCGGACTTGGCGACCTGCGCGGCGTCCAGCGCGAGCAGCACCAGCTGCACCTGCAGCCCGTCGTGCAGGTTCTGGGCGATCCGGCGCCGTTCCTGATCGGCGGCCTCGACCAGGCGCAGCCGGGATCGGCGCAACGCGTCGCGGGAGGCGCGCAGCTCGGCGGTCAACCGCTGCGCCTCCACGGCGATGCCGACCACCCGGCCGGCGGCCCGGACCGGTTCCGGGTCGGCGATCAAGCTGGCGTCGTAGACGATCGCGCCCACCGCGGCGCCGGCCTGGTCGATCTCGACCACCGCGCGACCCGACCCCGGCCGCGGCAGCGCGGCGGGGGCGCCCTCGGCGTCGACGTAGCCCTCACCGACCCGGAACACCAGCCGCAGCGACGGGTCGCCCAGCGTGTCGGCCAGGGCCTGCTCCAGCGTCGGTCGGGCCGCCTCGACGCTACCCAGCCACGCCCCGAGCTCCTCGATCTGCCCGGTGCGGGCGAACCCGCCGCGCAGCAGGACCAGCGCGAACGCCACCGGCACGCCGGCCAGGACCACCAGCTGCAGCACGAACCGCAGCTCCGGGCCCAACCCGAGCAGGTCCCGGGCCCACGCGGTGGCCGGGACGAACACCGCGGCGAGGACCCCGTAGGCATACAGCGGCGCCAGCACCCGGCGGCCGGCCCGGGGCGCGTGGCGCAGCCGCGCCCCCAGGATGACCGCGGCGGCGAGCATCGCGACCCCGCCGACCGGACTCAACCAGCCGCTCAGCGCCGCCAGATCGGGGCGGTCGGCGACGAACAGCAGCCCGTCCGGCGCCACGGCGGGGGTGAACAGGTACTGCGGGGCCGGCCCGACCAATGCGATGGCGTAGGCGGCGGCCACCACGATCCGTGAGGCCCGGGACCGCAGCCGCCCGGACGGGAACGCCAGCAGCAGGTGCACCACCACCGCCAGCGGCACCGTGGCCAGCACCTGCCCGGCGGCGATCAGCACCGCGACGGTGGTGTTGACCAGCCCGGCCCCGATCCAGCTCAACCCGCCGACCAGCAGGATCGCGCCGAGCCGGTTGCTGGGCCGGCGCCACCACGCCACCAGGCCCGCGGCGGCGTAGGTCCAGCCCAACTCGGTGAACCCGGTCAGCAACCACAGCGGCGGCCCCGCATTCCCGAAGGCGAGCAGCGCGATCTCGACGCCGCCCAGCACCGCCACCGCGGCGCCCAGCAGCACCAACCCGAGCCGCAACGACCCCACCACCGATGATCGACCACGCCACGGCTGTGCCACGATGCGGCAGCTTGCCAGTTCCGGCGCAGCCCGGGAACCGAGCTGCGTCGGGCGCGTCACCCGTCCCAGGTCGGTGCATCCGACCCGACCTAGGTCGGTTGTGCGCACCCGGCCGAACGGGTGAGGTTGGCGTGCCGCCCGGACGAACAGGGCTGCGGGCCGCCCCCGGCCACCGACGCCGGACCCGCTCCGGCACACCCACCCTCGGAGCTCGACATGTCCGCTGCCCCCCGTCCCGCAGCCGATCACGGTTACCCCCCCTTCGGGGCCACCGGCGCCCGTCGCACCGACCGCCCCGCACCGGCATCGCGGCGGTGGGCGGCGACCGGCCGCGCCGCGGTGCGCACCGCGGTGGCGTCGGCGGGCCTGCTCGCGCTGGCCCTGGCCGTCCCCACCCCCGCCGGCGCCGCCCCCGCCGCGCTGCCGGCCGGGTGCACCCAGACCGACCAGACCGTCACCTGCACCTACGGCTACACCGGCGCCGAGCAGAGCTTCACCGTGCCCGCCGGGGTCACCACCGTGACGGTGTCGGCCACCGGCGCGGCCGGCGGTGCTGACAGCAACAACGACCACCCGGGCGGGCGGGGCGCGCGGGTCACCGGCGCCCTGACCGGGCTGAGCAGCGCCGACACCCTCTACGTGGAGGTCGGGCAGCACCCCGACACCGCCGGCACCCCCTTCGGCTACACGCCGCCGTCCGCGTTCAACGGCGGCGGCGCCCCGGGCTACGGAAACGTGGCGGGCGGCGGGGGTGGGGCCTCGGACGTGCGCACGGTCTCCGACGCCGCGGCCGGGTCGCTGGCCTCGCGGCTGATCGTCGCCGGCGGCGGCGGGGGCCACTCCGAGACCTACGCCGGATCATCCGTTCCGCCGGCCGACGCCGATGCCGACGCCGCGCCGGCGACCGCGAACGGGCCCAGCGGGCAGGGCGGCTTCGCCGGGACCCAGACCAGCGGCGGCGCCGGCGGTCAGGGCGGAACCGGCGAGTACGTGCCGGCCGGGTCGGGGACGGCCGGGTCGCTCGGGCAGGGCGGCGCCGGCGCCGCAGGCCACCCGTCGGCCGGCGGTGGCGGCGGCGGTCTCTACGGCGGCGGCGGGGGCGGCGGCGGGGGCGGCGGCGTGGCCGGCGGTGGCGGGGGCGGGTCGTCGCTGGTCCCCAGCGGCGGCGCCATGACCCTGACCAGCGACCCGGCCGCGGTGACGATCACCTACTCCGCGGCGCCCCCCGACACCACCGCGCCGACCTCGACCGCGACGCTCGCCCCGGGCACGGCCCCGAACGGGCTGCCGCCGGTGACGATCACCGGCACCGCGGCGTTCGCGACCACCAGCGGCGCCCCGGTCGGCACCGTGACCGCCACCTGCTTCCTCAGCCGCGGTCTCGTCGTGTCGCTCAACGCCCAGGACAGCGGGTCCGGGGTCGCGTCACTGACCTACGCCGCCACCGGCGCCCAGCCCATCCCCTCGACCACGGCAACCGATCTGCCGGTGCGGGTCCCGATCACCGCCGCCGGGACGACGAAGCTGACCTACGCCGCGACCGACCACGCCGCCAACACCGAGACCACCCACAGCCAGACCGTGTGGGTCGCCCCCAACCGCGCACCGCTGACCTGCAGCAACCCCACACCCGGGTTCACCCCACCCGTTCACGGTTCGGTGACCGTCACCGGCACCGCCAGCATCAGCGGCTACAGCCGCCCCTTCACCCAGAAGATCAAGTACTGACCCACCCCCGTCCGGCCCCAGCGACCGGACGCGCGCCCCGTGGCCCTGCCCCGGCAACCTCGGCGCAGGGTCACGGGGCGTGCACAGGGAATCGAGGCCTCTGTACACGGACCCGCTGGGCAGCTCCTCGACGGGCGCCGAGCGGACGGCGTGATGCAGCAGGCGTCGGGTGTCCTGCAGCGCGTTTCACGTCGGCGTCGCCGTGTCGGTCAGGCCCGGAAATATGATCATCTGGTGTCGGCGACGGTCATGCGGTTACTCCTGCCGGCCGCGATCGCCGACAATCACGACGGGAGCGTCGACGCCCGCGTCAAACCGAGGCGACCCGGGTGGCGTCCTCACCAGCGGCGACGGTCTGCACGTTCTCCACACCCGCCCGCCGGGAGCACCCCGACCCGAGGGGCTGTCCCAGGACCCCATTCACAGTCAGTCGCCGCGGGCGACTCGCTGCCCGTGTGGTTGTGCACGCCGGTGCGCGCCATATGCCCGGCTCGCTCCCTGGACCTGCTCGGACGTCGAAATCGTCGGTAGGTCGTGCGACTCTGGGTGCATGGAGGTGACGAAGGAGGACGTCGAGCGCATCCCGCTGCGCAACCGTCGCGTGCCGCTGGACGAGTTCGTGGCGGTGTGGGCGGAGGCGGAGCGTCGCGACGCGGAGCAGGCCGAGCGGGGCGTCACGGACTGGTACGCGGGGGGGCGTGATCGTGACGTGCCGGTGGATGACGCGTGCGGTGGGGCGGCCGGCGTCGGGGCCGCGGCGGATAGCCCGGCCTCCGGTGTCCCGTCACGATGAGCGCGCTTTCGAGGAGTTGATCGAGGCGGAGCGCCTGCGGCGATGAGCTCGGTCGCCGAGTAGCGCCGCAGGTTGTGCAGGTGCGTGTCGATGTCTAGTCGCCGGACCGAGCGGCCGTACCGCTGCGTCACCGACGACGGCACCAGATGCGTGCGTCCCCCTGGCAATCTCGAGAACACGAAGGCGTCGCGCGTCAGCGTCATCCCGGCTGACGCTGCACGCTCCTGGCAGCGCGCCCAGTGCTCGGTCAGGACTGCGACCGTCTCCGGATCGAGCGTGACCCGCCGCTGCTGGTGGGTCTTGGTGTCCTTCTCCTCCCGATGCCGCCCGTCCTGGGCGATGGCTCGTCGGTAGGTCAGCACGCCGGACGGCAGATCGACGTGGGGACCAACGCAGCCCGCAGAGCTCACCCCGTCGCGCGCCAGTGGTCATCGTCAGCCAGACCAGCGTGCCCCAGTCCGGCGATTCCCACGCCGCGTCGACGATCCGGGCCGCCTCCTCCGCCGACGGTGGCCGCGGGTCCGGACGCTTCGCCGCCGGTGGAGAAGCGAACTGCACGGGGTTCACGCCGAGCCATCGCCACCGCACCCCCCGCTCGAATGCGCCGCGCAGCACGAAGTGCACGTGCCGGACCATCGTCGACGACAACGGCAGGCACTGGTGTGGCCGGCAGCGCTCGTCGCACTCGTGCTCCAGCGGAGTGCGGTGGTCCGTACTCTTCCGATCGGTGCAATGCGTACGGCACCGCCGAAGCTCGCGTAGAGCGAGTCCAGTACCTCGTTGTCCACCGCGCCCGCCCGCGGATGGCCGATGAACGGCCGCACATGCTTGCGCCGGTAGTCGGTGTACATCCCGGTGCGTCGAGCGCAGGGACCATGGACCACACCCGTCTCCGCCAGTTCGCACCACGTTTGATTCCACGTCCGCACCTCGCCCACTCCAGCGGGTCCGTCCTCGGCCGCCCCGGGTTGACTGCAGGACTACCCACCGAGAGGGCGTTCGACCAGTACGTTCGTGCAGCCGCCTCGAGGGTCGACGCCCGGGCCGAGCTGCAGCCCTAGCCGCGACCGGGTAACGATCACGGATTGTGACGCGAGAGCTACCGCATGCGTCGGGGCATACCGAAGGGCCCTCCCCTTCTCAGCAGCCCTAACGGCCGCGCGCCTCGCGTATAGCGGACATGCCACGCCAGCGGGACCGACGTACGCCAAGGGAGCCCTCACGACGGACACCCTCTCGGCGGGAGCGGTACCCGCAGGGATGGCACGGGGTCGGCAAAGTCGCGGTGAGTGGGCGCTGAGCTGCGGCGACACGCGGCCGAAGTAGAAGCGCAGGCACGGCCCTGGTGGTGATCATGGCGGTTCTCACGCCTGCCTCGATCACCGGAGAACCGTGCCCGCGTCTGCATCCTTGTCCATCGCTGCGATCGCCGACCAGTTGGCGGGGGTGGAGCTACCCGATCCGGTGCTGCTCGCCCCGGCCTGAACGTCGTCCTGGCCAGGATGGTCGATCCGCGTAACGCCCGCGGGATCCGCCATCGCCTGGTCGTGCTGCTGACCGTGGCGGTATGCACGGTCTCTACCGGCGCCCGCTCGTTCGTCGCGGTCGCCGAATGGGTCGCTGACCTGCCCGCGACGCCGGCCGACACGCTCGGTACCGGCGGGCGGTGCCCGAGCGAGTCCACGATCCGCCGCGCGGTGGGGGCGATGGACGCCGACGCGTTCGACGCGGTGATCGGCGGACTCGTCCAACAGTTGTGCGCAGCCGTCGCGCCTGCCGGGCGGCGCCGGGTTCTGGCGGTGGACGGCAAGACCCTGCGCGGCTCCCGCCACATCGACCGCGACGGGAACGTGGTGGTGGGCCGGCACCTGCTCGCGGTGATCGACCAGCACACCCGCGTCGTGCTCGGCCAGCTCGACGTGGCGGGCAAGACCAGCGAGATCACCGCTTTCACCCCGCTGCTCGACACCCTGACCAGCATCGACCTCGCCGAAACGGTGATCACCGCGGACGCGTTGCACACCCAGCGCGAGCACGTCGCCGACCTGCACGCCCGGGGCGCGCACTGGGTGCTGTCGGTCAAGGGCAACCAGCCCCGGCTGCGCCGCCAGCTCGCCGCTCGCCCATGGCGTCAGGTCGAGATCTCCTATCGCGCCGTCGCGACCGCGCACGGCCGCCGCGAGATCCGCACGTGCAAGATCGTCACCATCGCTGCGGGGATCGAGTTCCCGCACGCCGCCCAGGCCGTCCAGATCATCCGCAAGAGCCGCCCGATCAGCGCCCGGACCGGGAAGAAGAGCCGCTGGCGCACCGAGACCCGAACCGGAGCCGCCCCGCAGGTCATGGCCACCCTGCGCAACCTCGCGATCAGCCTGCACCGCCTCGCCGGTGCCCACCAACATCGCCGCCGCGCTACGACATCACGCCCGCGACGCCCTCCGACCACTCCAACTACTCAACATCATCTGACTTTGCCGACCCCCTGGGTCGGGCACGGCGCCGCGGACCAGGCATCAGATCACCTGAGTCCATTACTATGATATTCACGTTATACCGGTGAACGGAGCCCGATGACCCGTCCAGAGCCTGAACTCGCCCGGGTGAAGGACTACGCCGAGGCCGACGAGATCCTCTGCTCGCGCCGCTTCGCGCAGGAGTCCAAGCACGAGAGCGCCCCGTTAATCGGCGGCACCGTCCTCGTCCTCGACGGCCCGCCGCACCTGCAGCGCAGGCGGCTGCTCTCCCCCCTCGTCGCGCGCGATGCGCTCACCGACTACCACGCCGTGGTCGGCCGGACGCTGGACCGGTGCACCTCCGCGGCCGTCCAGCCGGCGGTTGACCAGTGGGCCGCGGACCTCGTGCCGTTGGGCAGGGCGGTGTTCCTCCAGTTCGCGGCTACCCTCATCGGCTTCGACGACGTCAACGACCCGGCCGCGACCGCGGAGCTGCTCGGGTACCTGGGCCCGATCCTGGAGGCGGTGACCGTCGAGTGGTCCACGCGCGACCACGCCACCGTGCTCGCGGAGGGCGAGGCAGCCCGCGACGCACTCGTCGCCCGGTTCCACACCCCGGCCGCGCGGCGCCGGGCCGAGCTCGTGGAGCGTGGCGCGTCGCCGACCGACCTGCTCTCCCTCCTCGCCGCGCACCGCGAGGAGTGGGACGACGACGCGGCCGTGCGCGAAGTCGTGCTGTTCCTGGCCGCGTCGACGCTCAACAACGCCGCGCTACTGGTGCACACCGTGCACGAGCTGCACGCCGCGGCCGTGGCGACCGCGGAGGCGACGGACGAGCAGCTGCACGCCGCCGTGTTCGAGGCGCTGCGGCTGTACCCGCCGACGGTCGCGCTGTTGCGCCGCGCGGTGACCGACGTGACGCTGCGCGACGGCCGGGTGATCCGCGAGGGCGAGCACGTGGCCGTCGACCTCGCGGCCGCGAACCGCGACCCCGCCGTGTTCGGCGCCGACGCCGAAGCGTTCCGGCCGGGCCGCCCGCTGCCCGACCGGATCCGCCCGTGGGGTCTGACCTTCGGCAGCGGCCCGCACCTGTGCCTCGGGCGCGCGGTGGTCACCGGCAGCACCGCCGCACCCGGCGTCCACGTTCAGATCCTGCGCGCGCTCGACGCGCTCGGCATGCGACCGGACCCCTCCCGGGCCCCGGTCCTCGCGGCCAGCGCCCAGCGGCGCCACCACAGCTACCCGGTGCTGCTGCGGGAACGGCCCCGGCCGGCGGCCGGCGCCCGGTAGGGCCTCAGGCGCCGGGCAGCGCGGGCATGCCCAGCAGCTGACGCGCCCACGCCGGGCCGGCCACCGGGCACCCCAGCGTGTCCGCGAGCTGCACGACCCGCTCCACGAGCTCGCCGTTGTGCGGGGTGCCGAAGCGGGCGTAGTCGTGGTCGCCCAGCCCGATGGCGACGTGCCCGCCGAGCACGATCGCCAGCGCCGCGAGCTGCAGCACGTCGCCGCCGTAGCACATGAGCTGCCACGGTTCGCCCGCCGGGATCTCGGCGATCATGGCGTTCAGTGCGTGCACGTTCGTGCCCGCGCTCGAGGGCCTGCTGTCGCCGGTGAAGACGAACTCCCACAGCGTGGTGGTCGGCGCGAGGCCCATCTCCCGGTAGCAGAGCGCGGTGCGGATCTGGCCGACGTCCCAGCAGACGGTCGTGACGAACGAGGAGAGGTCGCCAAACACCCCGAGCACCGAGGCGATGTCCTGGCGCGTGTTGACGTAGACGCCGTCGCCGGGCACGAACCGCTTCTCCGCCGGTAGCCACGTGTCGATGTTCATCGAGCCGAAGTCGACCGGGACGGCGTCGAACCGCAACCGCGGGTCGTCGGCCAGTGCGCGCACGTGCTTGACCCGGTCCTCGACACCGCTCTGGCTGATGTAGCCCAGCGTGGGCTTGGTGATCAGGTCGGTGGCCGCCCGGATTCCCTCCTGCACCTCGCGGTAGAGCTCCACCGCGTTGTCCGGCGCACCCGTCTCGGCGTCGCGGCCGTGCCAGTGGATCATCGCAGCTCCGGCGTCGTGGCTGCGCACGGCCTCCCGGACGATCTCCTCGGAGGTGTACGGCAGGTGCGGGTTCGCTCCCCGCATCGTCGACTCGTTGCACCGGACCTCGATCATCAGCGGGTTGTCACGCACGTCCTGCTCCTCCTCGCCGGCCCGCCCACCCACCGCGCAGGAGGGTTGGGAGCTGTTGCCGCTCGACCGAATCACTGATAACAATATGCCTTATCGCCGAGTGATCCAGATCATATCCGAGACCGGACGCAGCTGCGGCGCACCGGCGCGCACCAGGAGGACAGCCCGTGCCCGAGAACCCGCTAGGACAGATGCAGGTGATCCACGTCGACGACCAGGCGTGGTTCGAGTACGAGGACGAGACCGGTTTCATCCCCGCGGGCGCGGCGGTGAAACCGCTGATCGATCCGGAGACCGGGCACACCTTCATGCTCACGCGCTTCGCGCCGAACTACCGGGCGCCCTCGCACTGGCACCCGTCGGACACGATCTACATCATCACCCAGGGCGAGTTCTCCGTGGAGGGCGAAGGCACCTACCGCCCCGGCGACGTCCGGTGGGTAAAGGGCGGCACCGCCTACGGCTCCGAGTCGGCCGGGGCGGACGGCTGCCAGTTCTACATCGTCAGCATGGGCCCGTTCGAGGTGAACGACCCCGACACCGTCGCACCCCCCAACGGAGACTGGCGCTCGGCGAAGGGCGCCTGACGGCGCGGGTCAGCAGGGTAAACGCGCCCGCCAGCAGCGCCAGCAGCACGACGGGGATCGTCCGCCCGGCACCCGCAGCTCCCGGTATAGCGAGTCGAGGACCTCCGTGTCAACCGCGCCGGCCTTCAGGTGACCGACGAACGGGCGAACGTGCTTCTCCAGGTACTTGGTGTACATCCGGCGCGTCGTGCGCCCGACGTCGAGGTTGCCGCCGACTCGGCCGGCTCGACGTGGCCATGGTGCGGACCGTAACACCGTCTCGCACCACGTTTGATTCCACGAACTGCCGCCGTGTGAGGCGACGCCGACAAAACCGCTGGTCAGGCTGGTGGGCGCGGCAGGGTTCGAACCTGCGACCGCTCGGGTGTAAGGCGAGCCGACCACGTACTCACTGGCCGCTACCAGCACCTACAGCAACGCGCCTAATCCCGGCAGACCCGTCGAACCCACCCGTCACCGGCAGTTCGTGTCACGTGCCGTGTCACGTCCCCAGTCAACGATCTTGTTAGATCGCGGTTGGGCGCGGGCCTCGCCATGCCGCGTGTCGCAGTCGGTGGTCCGCGGTCAGGGTGCCTAGACCATTGAGGACGTCCCCTGCTGGCGGGCCGACACTGTTGCTCTGTACGGCCCCGTGCTGCCCGCCATGGCTTGGGCGGGCAGCACGGGGCCGTCGTTGGTGGTCGCTAGCGGTCGATGATCGGCAGGACGAGCCGGCTGGGTCGTGTTCCGCCGTGGTGGACCGTCGTGTCGGTGACCGCCATGTCCTCGAGTGCGACTGGCTGGCGCACCCGGAGGCCGTGCCCTTGAGGACCCCTACGCGACACGCCGTCCGGCGAACTATGCGTGCCTAGCTCGCGGGCTCGCGCACGCCGATCGGCTCGGTTCGCCGGCGTGGCCCGGGGGCTGGCGGTGTCGTTGCCACCTGCACGATCTGAGTGAACACCCAGAGAAGACGACTCATCCGCAGCACGGCGAAGATCAGGGCCCCCTCCGCGAGCCAACGAACGCCGGAGGCCGTCGTCCCGTCGCGATCAACGATCTTGCACACAACCAACACGATCAGCGTCAGCAACAAGCCCACCAGCGTCGACATCCACTGAGCGAGCACCTTCCCGCCCACCTGGGCGCGGAAGGTGTTGATCTGCTGTCCCTGAAACGCAAGGTAGGTGGCCAAGGCTGTGGCGGCAAAGCCGAACAGCAGTCCGGCAACTGTGATCATGTCCGTGTAGAGGCTGAGGCGATTGGCGAAACCCGTCGTGCGAAGCACGTCGAACGAGTTCGTTCTCCAAGACAGGAGGGCGTGCCCGCCGGCCAGCAGGGTCGCGACGAGCCAGTCGAGCCAGCGGTACTCGACCGCTCGGTTCCCGATAGCCCTCAGCATGAGTGTCACCCTACGCGGGGGGTACGACGGAACCGCCTCGGTTGAGGGCGCTCATGATGTCCTCGTACTGCTTCTCGTACGCGTCCATGATCGACTCACTCGCCCGGGGGTTGGAGGGCCCGAGACGGTCTTCATCAACTTCCACGTCGACGGACTGAGCGACCGCCTCAGTCAGGAAGTCGTACGAGTCCGAGCGTCCGTCCTCCAGCCGACGGTACGTGATCTCCGCCTTCTCCGTACTGGCGAGCGCACCGCTTTCCTGGAGAGCCCGGATCTCCTCAAGTAGTCGGTCCGACGTCTCTGCGGGTCCCTTGTGCGACATCTTGACGATGATTTCAACGTCCACACGACCGAGATTGTGCCGGAAGAGTTCGAAAGCATCGTTGAGAAAGCGGCTGGGACCCAGCACATTCGTAGCCGACTCCGAGTCAAGCTGAATGTTCAGCTTCGTCAACCTGCCTACGTTAGACAGCGCTCGTACGGCGTTTCGATCAGCTAGGGGGACGACCGTTACTTCTTCCTCCAGTAGATCCGACGCGTTGAGGAACTCCCTGAACGAGGCCGGCCCAGGCGCTTGCCCGCTCTGCCTGAGGATGCCGACCACGTTGCGAGGGAACATGCCGACGTGCGTCGGCTCGGCGATGGTGTCGCCATCGCCGAGCTCAAGAGGTCGATATTCTCGCTGGTTCTCGATGCGCATTCGCACTTCACGAGTGATCCGATCGAGCACAATCATGGGACATTGCGGAGCCCGTCCCGCGCCTTGCGGGGCGTGCGTACTTCCTAGGAGCTCCATCTTCGCGAGCTTGACGTATGCGTCCTCGTTTGGAATTGCAGCGACCGTGTCGAGCAGACGTTCGATGTCGAGATCCGGAAACTGCTGCCCATTCTTGTCCAAGATCTCATAAAACCGCACGATTAGCTTGGCCACAGTGTCCTCGCTGCCACCCCCCGCCAGGCGCGAGCGGAGTTGGCCTGCTCGTCTGGTTGTGCGCGCCCCCACCAGCATGGTCGTTGAGCGACTTGCTGTTGTTACGTTGCGTGTGCGCGCAACCGCTAAGGGTTCGCCCGGACGCGATTAGAGTCAAGCAGGAGATCGTCCGCGCGCGGGAGGGAGGGGAGCGAGGAGAACCTCCTCATCGTGGGGCACCAGGATGCACTTAGATGTCGCTTACAGCTCCACCATCGTTACGGCGCGCGGCGCGTCTGCTGCGCGGCCGCATCCCTGCTTTGTGTCCGGTCCCGCAGCGCGACCACGTCGAGCTCGTCAACAACGGGTGATTGCGGGCGTCGCGGCCGTAGTCCCACAGCTGCGTGCGTGCACGTCGGCGCCACCACGACCGCACCGTCGTGGCGCCTGAGGCGACGCCGATGCCCACACAGCGGCCGTCCAAGTCGCTTATCCGGCTATGGCAGGTCGAGGACGATCTCGTCGGGGTCGCGGTCAGGGCGCAGGCCCCGCCAGGCCGCGTGCCGCAGTCGGTGGTCCGCGGTCAGGGTGCGGTAGACCACCTCGCCCACCAACCTCGGCGCCATCCACACCGCGTGCCGGGCCTGCTCCCGCGGCACCTCGTCGACGAACGGGCTCCTGTCCTGGTGCAGCGGGAGCATCCGGGTGTGTAGATCGTGCAGTGCGGCGTCGGTGAACCCGGTGCCGACGTTGCCCAGGTAATGCAGGCCGCCGGCCCGGTCGTGGACACCGAGCAGCAGCGCGCCGACTGTGCCGGCGCGGCGGCCGGCGCCGGCGGTCCAGCCGCCGATCACGACCTCCTGGGTGGAGAGCAGGGCGGTCTTGATCCAGGCCGGGGAGCGGCGACCCGGGGTGTAGCGGGAGCGGCGCTGCTTGGCCACCACGCCTTCCAGCCCGTGTTCGCGCGCCACCTCCAACATCTGCGCGGCGGGCAGGTCGGTGAACGAGGGCGGCACCGCTACTCCGGGTAGCTCGTCGAGGCCGAGGCCGAGCAGCTGGTCGCGGCGCACGTCGTAGGGCTGGTCGAGCAGGGGCTGGTCGTCGAGGGCCAGGACGTCGAACACGTACAACGACACCGCCACCCGTTCCCGCACCTCGATACTCGGTGTTCGCAGGTGCATGCGGTGCTGCAGCAGCCCGAAGTTCGGGCGACCCGATGGGTCGAGGGCGACGAGCTCGCCGTCCAGCACCACCGACCTGCCTGTGCCGAGGCCGGCGGTGGTGATCTCGGGGTAGCCGGCGGTGACGTCGTTGCCGTTACGGGAGGAGATCCGCACCCGCTCCCCCGCCGCGGCCACGATCGCACGCACCCCGTCCCACTTGAACTCCACCGCCCACCCCTCCCCCACCGGCGGCGACCCGGCGGTAGCCAGCATCGGACGCACCGACACCAGCAAGGACAGCTCCACCTCGGTCACCCTCCCCGCCCGGCGACGGGAACGCGAGGTGCATCACCCACTTAGGTACTCGAACATGTGTTCGTTCTCGGTTAGGGTCGTCGGGCGGGCCGTCGGGGCGGGGAATCCCAATCGGGATGTCAACCCCTGGGAGCGTTCGAACGTCGCCCGCCGCTGGGCTCGATCGCCGACCGTCAGGCTCCGATGCGGCTGGCAAGGATGGGCTGCCCAGGTCCGGACAGCTCGTGGAGGGTGTCGTGGCGGCCGGCGATGGCCAGCAGCATCGCCTCGGCGGGGCCTTCGACGACGGGCCCGGTTCCGGTGGTCCAGTCGAGGTCGGTCGCGGTGAGGGTGAGTCCGCGGATCCGTGTGCGGGCGCCGATCGGGGGTGCGGTGCAGGCGAACGGGAGGACACAGAGCAGGCGCTCGGCTGGGATGGTGCGTCGTAGGCCGAGTGGGCGGCGGATGTCCTGGTGGTGGATCGCTCCGTCGGTGAGCGCGATCCGGCCGCCGAACATCGATGTGAGTCCACGCGGCTGGAGACGCTCCCTGACCATCGCAACGAGGTCGTCGGTGGAGTAGTCGGCGAACCGTGCGACACCGGCGGCGTTCACGCGGTCAGCGTTGAGCCCGCCGGCCAGGAAGCTCCTGACCAACGCGCCGACTCCGAGGTCCTCGTAGCTGAAGATGTGCGCGACCACGTCACGCACACACCAGTCCGGACACAGGGTGGGCGCCTCCCACTGGTCCGGAGTCAGGGTGGCCAGCAGGTCGGCGAGGTCGGCCCGTTCGTCGTGGGCCAGAGCCTTCGCGTCGATGGCCGCGGTCATGCGTGGTCGGTGACGGTCTTGGCGAAGCCGTCGAGCAGCAGCGCCCATCCACCGCCGCCGCGGATCGCGTCGTTGATGGCCTGTCCGCCCTCGAGCCTGTCGAAGTAGCGGTGCTCGACCGTGACGATCGTCTGGTCGGGGCCGTCCGCGGAGAACCGGGCCTCGATCTCACTGGCACGAGCAGGGTCGGGATCGAACTGCCACATGCCGTTGATCTGCCAGGTGAACACCAGCCGGTGCGGAGGTTCCCAAGCCAGCACCCGACCCCAGTCGCACTCGACACCATCGACGCCGCGCTCATACCAGCGCCCGCCCTCGACCGGCTCCAGGACCACCTGGTCCACATCGGAGTGGCCAATGTGGAACTGATGAGGCCACCAGCTGTTGATCGAGCCGGTGAACACACCGAACGCCGTCTCGATGGGCACCGCGACAGTCACCGTCCCGGTGATCGGCGGAATGGGCGCGGACGTGGTCATGGGTTCTCCCCGTTCAGATCGAGGTCATCGGTTCGGGCCTGTTCACCGGCCGCCTCGGCGACCTTGTGAAATCCGGTCAGCGCGTCGCTCCACACACCGTCCAGCCAGGCCCGCAGCGCGGTGACACCGGCCGGGTTGAGACGGTAGATCCGGCGATTGCCCTCCGGGTGGCTGACGACCAGCCCGCCGTCTTTGAGCACCCGCAGATGCTGCGACACCGCGGGCCGGCTGACCGGTAGCCGATCGGCGAGCTCCTGGACCGAGCACGGCTGCCGTGCGAGCAACTCGAAGATGGCTCGCCGGGTCGGGTCCCCGAGCAGACCCAGCCCCCCATCTCCGTAAGTCGACATGAACGGTAAGCGTAGACGCACGCAGACGGATCGGGCAATCCCACCTCGCGGTCCAGGGGATGCGGCTCCTGACGATCAGGGTCAGGTGGCGATGATCAGCGCGTCGCCGCTGCGTCGAGCCGCATCGGGGTCATAGAGCTGCCCGTCGCGCACGCACGCCCACAGCACGTTGACCCGGCGCCGCGCCAAGGCCAGGACCGCCGCGTTGTGCCGTTTACCCTCGGCTCGTTTGCGCTGGTAGTACTGCGCGGACTGGGGATCGAACTGGATGCTGATCTGCGCGGAGATGAAGAAGACCCGCATGAGACGCCGGGAGTAGCGCTGAGGTCGGTGCAGGTTCCCACTGACCCGCCCGGAGTCACGCGGTACCGGCGCCAATCCCGCGGCTGCGGCCAATCGATCCGGACTCCCGAAGCCCAGAATGTCACCGCCGGTCGCGGCGACCAGCTCGGCGGCCAGCACCGGTCCGATCCCGGACATGCTGGCCACGATCGCCGCTTCACGGTGCTGCACCAGGCGACCGGCGATCAGCAGGTCGATCTCGGCGAGCTCCTGGTCGATCCGCAGAATCGCCTGCGCCAGTCGGCGCACCATCTCCGAGGCCATCATCTCGGCTGGCAGCACCGACTGCTGCCGCTGCGCGGCAGCGAATGCGGTGGCGCCGACCTTGGCCGCGCCCTGCACGTTCTCGACCTTCAACCACGACACCAAGCGGGACTCGCCGATCTCCCGGATCCTCGCTGGTGTCCGAAACCCGGTCAACAGCCTCAACGCACCCTTGCTGCCGCAATCGAACGACCGCTCCAGAGCCGGGAAATAGCTCATCAACTGCTCCCGCAGGCGGTTCATCGACCGCGTGCGGTCCGCCGACAGGTCGAGCCGATGCGCGGTCAGCACCCTCAAGTCGACGGCGACCGGGTCGACCGGGGTCAGGACCTGCAGGTCGCGGCGCATCCGAGCCTGATCCGCGATCACCGCCGCATCCCGAGCATCGGTCTTGGCCTCACCGCGATACATCCTCGTCGCGGTATGCACCGCACGACCCGGCAGATACAGCACGACCTGGCCGCGCCCCAGCAACAGTGCCGTCGCCAGCGCCGCATACGCATCAACGAGATCGACCGCCCACACGACATCTTGCTCGGCCGTTCTGGACACCTCGTCGATCAACCCGAGTAGGACCGCCTCGTCGTTCGCGACCTTCCGTGACAACACTCTGCGGCCCTCGCCGTCGATCACCACACAATGGTGATAGGCCTTGCCGATATCGAGTCCAGCCCACGACCGGCCCACGCCTACCGCCTTCTACCTCGATCGACACGTCGACTACGTGCCCAGTGAACGGCTGCGCCACGCTTCCTTACCCAGCGATCTGGTCGCGTATCCCAATCAGCAGTCGAGCCGTCACGAGACCCCAGGCGGCCATTCCCCACGAGCCATCAGAAACGGCGGAAGGACCAAAGCCATACCCAGAGCCCCTGGGCTCCCGGACCCTACGAGGCACCCGTTCGAACCCGCGATCAAGGTAAGGAAGGTCCCGACGGCCCGCAACCCCGCAACCCCGCAACCCCGCAACCCCGCAACCGCATGATGTCCTGAGGGAGGCGCCGATGACCACAGCCCACACGTCAGCCACACCGTCCACCCCGCCGCAGCTTGAGGATCGCCCCCTCGTGGAGGCGGCGGCGATCGCGGACACCGCGGGGATCCTGCAGCAGCTCGCGGCTGCCGATCACGGGCTCGACGGCCGCCGCGGCGAGGTCTCCGCCGCCCTGGCCGCGCTCGTCGCCACCGTCGGCCGCCGCTACCACTCCGTACCCGCCGACGTGGCCCAGCGCCTCGCGCACGTCGTGCGCGCCGTCGACGCCGCCACCGGCTACCGCCGCTGACCCAACCCCACATGCGCACGGACCGGGGCGAACAGATCCGGCATCCGCAGCTCCACCTCGACCGGGGACAGCCACAGAACCTCGACCAGCTCGTCCGGCGCAGCCACGACCGGGTCGCTGCGGCCGGCGTCGGCGTCCGCCGGACCGCACACCACGTAGACGACGGTCCGCCCGGTCACCGGGTGCACCCGGCGGCCGATCTCCCCACCCGCGACCACCACGACGCCGGTCTCCTCCACACACTCCCGAACCGCCGCCTGCGCAGCGGTTTCGCCAGGCTCCACCCGGCCGCCGGGGAACACCCACCGCGGGATCCCGTCCCGACGTCGACCCACCAGCACCCCCCGCGGACCGCTCACCACCGCCACGGCCACCAGGTCCTCGACACCGACCTTGCCCGGCCCTCCTGCTATCGCGGGCTTGGCCCCCGGCCCGGTGCCTGTGCCGGGGTCGTCGAGGGCGGCGGCGTTGATGGAGTGGACGAGTGCGGCCAGTGCTGCGGCGAGCCAGCGCCGGTCCTGCGCCTCGGGCAGCTGCTCTGCGATCCGGTCCACCGCCTGCTGCAGCTCGGGCAGCTTCTCGATGAGCTCGGGTGGGGGTGGCTCGAAGTCGATCCCCCACTCGCGTGCCACCCGCGCCCACATCACCTCCAGCGGCTCTGCAACACCAGCCGTCCGCGCGGGCGCATCCTCACCCCGGTCGGCGACATCGCGGCGGGGGTCCTCAGGCGTCGTTTCCATTCGGTCATCCTCTCCGCTGCGGTGACATGACGCCGGTGCTCATCCACAACCACCTTGCGCTGTGGACAACCTCGGGATCACCCTGGTTGGTAGCCACGCCGGCGGCGGGATTACAGGATGCGAAACGCGGTGCAGCGCCAGCCGCCGACCTCGGACGCGGACTCCATGCGGGCGGCGACCGCGCGGACATGCCCGGCCAGCAGCACCACCATGGCGACCTCGACGACGTCCACCCGAGGGCGGCACAGCCGCAGCGACCGCACCCGGGTCGCGTGCGCCGGACCGCGCGCCAGCCTCGTTGCGTGCAGGTAGCGGCACACCCGCGGCGAGGCGGCCCGCTCCAGCTGCGCCGCACCCCGACGGCCGTCAAGAGCCTCGATCAGCACCCGCACCACCCCGGCCACGACCGGCCGAACCTCCTCCGCGTCCGGGACCGTCACTACCGGCACATCCGGCGAGGTGCCGCCGGTCCGGGCGACCACGGAAGTCGTGTCGATCGTGGTGCCGCAGTGCGGACACGCCGTGCCCTGAGCCGTGGTGGGTTCGTAGTTCAGGCGGCGAAGACGCGGACCCTGCTCGCGGCTGGTGGACATCGCGACCTCCCGGTGAATCCGGGTCAGGCCTGGTGGCCCGTCCCCTTGGGGTGGCGGGACGCTTTACCCCGCCGCCGCGAGGCGTTCCACCGCGGCCTCCGAGGCTCTCGGTCAAGGGCGGCCGAAGGCCGTCACGCAGTGACGCGCAGCGCAGCGGAGCGCCCTTTACCGTGAGTGAGGCCGCGGTAAGCCAAGGGCCACCAGGCTCCGCCGAAGGCGGTCCATCAGGCTCCGCCGAAGGCGGTCCATCAGGCGGTTCTCGGCCGCGCGGCCCTGAGATGCCCTGTGTCAACCCCTGCCAGTTAGAGAGCCCTGAGAAGCAAGACTCGAAGGACATCCGTTCGTGGTAACTTACCGTTCGTGACGGCGAACGAAGAGGTGCCGCTGGGTCTCCTGGGAGACCCGAGCAGGCGTGCCATCTTCGAACTGCTGGCCCGCCGTCCGAGCTCGGTGCAGGAGCTGACGGACCTGTTGCCGATCAGCCGGCCTGCGGTCTCGCAGCACCTGCGGGTGCTCAAGGACGGTGGGTTGGTGATCAGCCGTGCCGAGGGAACGCGGCGGATCTATCAGCTCAACCCCGACGGCGTCACCGCGCTGCGGACCTGGCTCGACGGTGTCTGGAGCGACGCCCTGGCCGGGTTTCACAAGGCAGCAGACGCCACGACCCCCGCCCTGATCTCGAACCTGACCTCGAGCCTGGCCGCAGACCTGATCACGGACCCGGGCGGGTCCGACGACGAGCAGGAGTCCTGATGAGCGATCTCGCTCCCCTTCCTCCGATCACCGGGACGGTGTCGCTGGCGGTTCCCGTCGAGCGCGCGTTCGCGTTGTTCACCGCCGGGATGGACAGGTGGTGGCCCCACCAGTTCCATATCGGGCAGGCCGAGGTCGAGGAGATAGTGCTGGAACCTCGGGTCGGTGGACGCTGGTATGAACGCGGCGTCGACGGTGTCGAGTGCGACTGGGGTCGGGTGCTGGTGTGGGAGCCGCCGCACCGGGTGCTGTTCACCTGGCAGATCAACGGATCGTTCGTCTTCGACCCCGACCCGGCCAAGGCCAGCGAGATCGACGTCCAGTTCCGCGCCGACGGCGCCGGCGGCAGCACGGTAGAGGTCGAACACCGCCTCTTCGAGCGCCTCGACGGCGGCCAGGCCGTGCGCGACACGATCAACGGCGGCGGCGGATGGGTGCTGCTGCTCGACGGCCTGGTCAACGCGGCCAAAGCAGACCAGAATGCAGGCCCGCAGTGACCGCCGTCGACACCAAGGCCATGGCCCGCGCCGAACGCGCCGACCTGGCCGACTTCCTCGCCACCCTCACGACCGAGGAGTGGGACGCGCCGACCCTGTGCAGCCAGTGGCGGGTCCGCGACGTCGTCGCTCACATGTTCAGCTACGAGGACCTCAGCATGCTCGGTCTGGTGCGTCGGATGGCCAAGGGCGCGGGCAAAGCGAACGCGGCCGGGGTCGCCGAGCTGCGCGACCGCAGCCCCGACGAGCTGGTCGCCCTGGTCCGGGACCACCTCGACCCCCGCGGTCTCACCGCCGGGTTCGGCGGGCGGATCGCGCTCACCGACGGCACCATCCATCATCAGGACATCCGGCGGCCCCTCGGCCGCCCGCGCGCCATCCCAGCCGAGCGGCTGCGGGTGGTCCTGGACTTCGCCAAGACCGCACCGACGATCAAGGCCAAATCGCGGATCGCGGGCCTGACACTGCACGCCACCGACCTTGACTGGCAGACCGGGGACGGACCCCTCGTCGAAGGATCGGGTGAGTCGCTGCTGATGGCATTGGCCGGCCGCAGCGGCGTCACCTCCGAACTGTCCGGGCCGGGCGTGGCCACCCTGGCTGGCCGGATCACTACCTGACCAACCGCGGACGTGACCCGGGCTCAGGCCGCCTGATCAGGCTCTGGGCTCGCGCCGTCGGTGCCGACGAGCCACTGCAGCCCGGCGTGCTGGTCGGGGTCGTAGGCGACGCCGTCGTGCCAACACCGCCACAACACATAGACCCAGGCCCGAGCCAGGACCCGAACCGCGTGTGGATGGTCATGGCCGCGTTGCCGCGCGCGCCGGTAGCAGTCGGCGGCCCACGCGTTGCTCAGCCGGGAATCACCGGCCCACTCCACCAGGGCATCGCGCAACTGGCGGTCGACCGCCCACCGGAACCCGACCACCCGGCTCTTGCCGGACTGCCGGGTCGCGGGCGCGACACCGGCGAGGCTGGCCAGCGCCTCCGGGGTCGGGAACCGGCCTCGCGCATCACCGAGATCTCGGCCAGCAGCCGCGCCGCGCGGACGGTGCCCGCGCGCGGCAGGCTGGTGAACACCTGCGCGTCGGCGTGGGAGTGCAGCTGCTCGGCGATCTGGTCGGTCAGCACGTCGATCTGCTCCACCAACGCGCGCAGCACCGCCAGCAACGCCCGGGTCACATGCACCGCCGCGGCGCCAGTGTCACCGCCGGCACCGCGCGGGGCCGCGGTGATGCGGGCGTACATCTTCTCCGGGGTGGTGCTGCCGCAGTAGCGGATCCCGGCCAGGAACCCGGCCAGCCGCTTCGGTGTCAGCCAGTCCGCACGGTCCTGGCAGTCGAACCGGGTCAGGAACTTCAAGCTCATCTGCCCGTCGAGCTCGTGGAACAAGCCCACCGGGGCCGGGTAGAACGCCAGCAGGTGCGCGCGCAGCTGATTCGCCACCGCCACCCGATGGATGACCAGGTCCTTCCGCGCCCGGACTGCCGCCCGCAGCGTGACCGTCGCCGGCGTGTCCGGTGTCAATGTCCGCAGCCGCAACCGGTCCGTGCGCAGCGTGTCCGCGAGGACGAACGCGTCGAATCGGTCGTCCTTGTTCCCGGCCTGTCCATACCGCGACCGCAGGTTCTTCACCTGGTTCGGGCTGATCACCACCACCCGCAGCCCCGCCTCGAGCAGCGTGTCGACCACCTGCCCGTCCGGACGCTCGATCGCAACCTCCGCCACCTCACGCCGGTTCAACCGGCGCCGCAGCTCCCGCAACCCCACGGTGGTGTGGGCGACCGTGAAGCGCTCGACGACTTGGCCGGCCGCGTCCACGACAGCGACCGCGTGGTCATCGCGCGCCCAGTCGATCCCGGCCACAACCTGATCAGGCCTCATCGGCGCGAGCCGGTCATCGCGCGGGACCTCCGTGATCAGCATCGCTCACTCCTTGCACGTCGACGTCGGAACAAGCGCACCCTCGATGCCGGGTCGCAGCTCTCGTTCGCTCACTGACGGCGCTCTACGGCGCGAAGCCCTGTCGACGATCAGCACGACCCGAGCTACCACCGGCGCCGCGATCTCAGGGAGGACGTCGAACGTCCCGCGCAAACAGGCGATCACCGGTGGCATCTCAGGAACACCGGCCACGTCCTACCGGACACGACCGACAGAACACAGGCTGGCCAGTGAGCGCGAACCCAACTCTGATCACAGCCGCCGCCCCGACATGGCGGTCGAGCTCGCATCGACCGACCGGGCGTTTCCCCTGTCGGTACCTGTGGGCAGGCGCAAAGGTCCGCCGGCATCAACAAACGATCACCCACTGGGAGGCGATGATGGCGGGCAAGTTCGAGGTCTACCAAGACCGCGCAGGCAAGTACCGGTTCCGGCTCAAGGCCAGCAACGGCCAGGTCGTGGCCACCGGCGAGGCCTACGAAACCAAGGCCGCCGCGAAGAAGGGCTGCGAATCAGTCCTGCGCGCCGCAACCGACGCACCCATCGAAGAAGTCGACGCCTGACCAACCGCGACCGCGCGCCGCTCGCGACAACTCGCATCACAGACGCCGGGCATCCGTCTGTCTCGTCCACACCTCACGTTCCGGCCGGTCGACGAGCCCAGCAGTGCGCTCTTGACCTTGGAGCGACATGCGGCCGGACAGAGCCGTACCGCGGTCACTAGTCGGTCCTGCCAGGCAGGTGGGGGCTTCAGTCGGTCCGATACAGGCTCAGATCTGGCATCTTCTCCAGGTGAGATCCATACCAGTACCGCGCCCGGACGAGAACGACGAAGCCGACGACAAACTGCCGAAAGAGATTCCCCGCAGACCCGAGGTTCTCGACCCACAGCAGGCGTGCGCACTCCTACGCGAGCACCCGAATGGAGGCGAGCAGTTCTGGGCAGCACTGCGCTCCGCGGGCACACCACTGATCGACACACTCGACGATGACGACACCGCCCATCGGGCAGTCACGTTCGTGCATCCCGCCGGCCCGGACGTAGCCGGTGTGGACGTACTGGTGCGCTCGATCATCGAGGCGGAGTTCTTCGACGACGCGGCGCTGCGGCTCCTCCCCGAAACCGACGTATGGGCCACAACGCTGCGGCTCGATGCGCGACGCCGCGGCACCTACTCGCTGGCGGTGGCCGCGCCCGACCAGCCTCCCGCCGAGGTGGACAACTGGACCCGCGCACGCATGCTCCCCGCCTACCACGCCTCGATCGAGGCCTACCTCGCCGCGTTCACCCGCGCCAAACCCGATCCCCTCGCCACCGAGCACATGCCCGGCGGTGCCAGCATCATGACCCTTCCCGACGCAACCCCGCTGCAATGGCTTCCCGAACCCGCAACAGACGCATCCGAACCGGACGGTGTGCAGCGCACCGAGATCGAGGGCCGCCCCGTCTGGTCCTGGACCCCGGCCAGCGTCGACTCGACGAAGGCGCTACCCATTGTGGTGTTCCTCGACGGCGACTCCTGGACGGTCGACGGTCCAACCACGATCGCAGCAATGATCGCCGACGGCTCCCTGCCACCGGTGATGGCCGTCGGGGTGTCATCCAACGACCAACCCCAGCGCTGGGCCGACCTATGCTGCAGCGAGACCTTCATCGACAACCTCGCCACCAACGTCCTCGGCTGGGCCAATCGCCGGCACCGCATCACCAACGACCCAGCCCGCACAATCGTCGTTGGGCAGAGCCTCGGCGCGCTCGCCGCGGTCTTCGCCACCCAGTACCTGCCCGAGCGCTTCGGCACCGCCCTGTCGCAGTCAGGATCGTTCTGGTGCCCCGAACAACGCGAGTGGCTCACCACAGTCATCAGAGCCATCCACGAGCCCACCTTTGGCCTCTACCTGTCCATGGGCAGCGAGGAATCAACCTGGATCACCGGCTCCGGAGCTCGGATGATCGAAGCTCTCACCAAACGCGGAGATCCACTCGAAGTGCGTCGCTTCGTAGGCGGCCACGACCCCGCGTGTTGGCGAGCTGATCTCGGCGACGGCCTCGCATCAATTGCTAAGCGCTGGTAGGGCGGGCTCCGGCGGCGGCTCTCGCGGCGTGCGCATCATTCAGCGGCAACTGCACCCAGATGACCACTGGATCACCGACCGACCCGGGACTGTTTCAAGATCGGTGTTTCCGGCCCGACACGCCGGGCTGGGTTCCGGCGGGATGGGCACTGTGAGTGATGACATCGGACCTTGTGAGTCCACGCAGGAGTGAGTCCAAGCCGTCGCGGGAGCTGTCGCCGGAGCAGGCCGCCGCGGCGGCGATGGTGGCCGAAGCGAAGGCCCGCGGTCTGGCGTTGACCGGCCCGGACGGCTTACTGAAGCTGTTTACGAAGAATGTGCTGGAAACGGCGCTCAATGAGGAGATGACCGAGCATCTCGGGCACGCCAAGAACCAGGCGGCCCCGGAGCGGGACTCCACGAACGTGCGGAACGGGTCGCGGTCGAAGACGGTGCTCTCGGATACCGCTGGCGAAGTCGAGATCGATGTGCCGCGGGATCGTGAGAGCACCTTCGAGCCTCAGATCGTGAAGAAGCGGCAACGGCGCCTCGCCAACGTGGATGAGATCGTGCTCTCGCTCTACGCGAAGGGAATGACCACTGGGGAGATCTCCGCGCATTTTGCCGACATCTACGGGGCGTCGGTGTCGAAGGAGACGGTCTCACGGATCACCGACAAAGTCGTCGCTGAGATGAACGACTGGGCCGGCCGTCCGCTCGACGCGGTGTACGCGGCGGTGTTCATCGACGCCATCCACGTGAAGGTCCGGGACGGGCAGGTCGCCAACCGGCCGGTCTACGCCGCCATCGGGGTCACCGTGGACGGCTGCAAGGACGTGCTGGGGCTGTGGATGGGCGTCGGCGGCGAGGGCGCGAAGTTCTGGATGAGCGTCCTGGTCGACTTGAAGAACCGCGGCGTGCGCGACGTGCTGTTCCTGGTCTGCGACGGCCTGAAAGGTCTACCGGAGGTGGTGGCGAACGTGTGGCCGCAAACCATCGTGCAAACCTGCATCGTGCACCTGATCCGGAACACTTTCCGCCTAGTCGGTCGACAGGACTGGGATGCGGTGAAACGCGACATCAAACCGATCTATGCCGCGCCCAGCCCGGACGCAGCACTCGTCGCCATGGACGAGCTCGAGGAGAAATGGGGTCGCAAGTACGGGGCGATGATCCGGCTCTGGCGTAGCGCTTGGGAAGAATTCGTGCCGTTCCTGGACTACGACGTAGAGATACGTCGGGTGATCTGCTCCACGAACGCAATTGAGTCACTCAACGCCCGCTATCGGCGGGCCGTCCGAGCGCGAGGCCATTTCCCGACCGAGCAGGCTGCGATGAAGTGCCTGTACCTTGTGACTCGCAGCCTGGACCCGACCGGGAAGGGCCGCACCAAGTGGACGATGCGGTGGAAGCCTGTGATCAACGCATTTGCCATCACGTTCGGTGACCGATGGCCGGGAGCCGAGACCTACTGACAACGACGCCGGAAACACCGATCACGAGACAGACCCACCGACCCGCACTGCAGGCCTCATCGGACAGAATGTTCGTTATCGGGCGCCAGCTGAGCATGGGCATCTGATCCGTAGTTCGGACGCTGACGCGTGCATGCGCGGCGACCTGGCGTTCGTCAGGCGCTGCACGTGCCGGATCGGGTAAGAACGGCAGCGCGAGCCGGTAGTTCGTGGACCATCCCGTGGACCGGGTCCCATTCGGGTCAGACCGCCCGGCTCCGATAGGACCGAGCTCAGCAGGCTCAGATGAGGATGTGCACGGCAGTGCTGGTCATTTGATGGCGGCCAGCGCGTCGTCAACGGAGTCATAGATGTCGAGTCTCCTGTCGAGTCCGCGGTTCCCACTGCCGTTCTGGGAGCGGACGTCGACGCTGAAGACGAGGTCGAGCTCGACGCGACCTACTTCGACACCCACGACCTGCGACTGGTCCGGGCGGGTCTGACGTTGCGCCGCCGGACCGGGGGCGACGACGCGGGCTGGCACCTCAAGCTGCCCGTCGACGCCGACACCCGCCGCGAGATCCAGCGCCCACTCGGCACGGACGACACGGTCCCGGCGGAGCTGCGTGCGCTGGTGCGGGTGCACACTCGCGACGCGCCTCTCGAACCGATGGCGACGATCACCACCCGGCGCAGGCGCTGGCACATCAGCGACGACGCCGGCGCCGAGGTGGCCGAGTTCGCCGACGATCGGGTCCACGCCACGACGTCGTCCTCCCCCGGCGACCACGACTGGCGCGAGCTCGAGATCGAGCTGTCCGAGGACGCACCTCCGACACTGCTCGACACCCTCGAGGACGACCTGCGGGCCGCCGGTGTCCGGCGCTCCGACGCCCCGTCCAAGCTCAGCCGTACTCTCGGCGAGCGGCTGCGCCGCCCGGTCGACGGGCGGAAGAAGCTGCGCAAAGCCGGCAGCGACGTCGTGGTCCAGGAGTATCTGCGCGCGCAGACCGGCACACTGCGCACCTTCGACCCGCTGGTCCGGCTCGACGCGGACGACGCCGTGCACCGCATGCGCGTCACCGCGCGCCGGCTGCGCGCCGCGCTGCAGGGCTTCCGGCGCGTGCTCGACCGGGACGCGACCGCCCACCTCGTCGAGGACCTGAGGTGGCTGGGCGGCGAGCTCGCCCCGGCCCGCGACGCCGAGGTCACCGGTGCCCGCTTCACCGCGGCCGTCGACGCACTGCCCGACGGCCACGTGCTCGGCCCGGTCGCCGCGCAGGTCACCCGCCGGTTCGCCCGCGAGCAGCGCGAGGGTCAGAAGCGCGCCATCGCCGCCCTCGACAGCAGCCGCTACCCGGACCTGCAGCAGCGGCTCGACGACCTCCTTGACGACCCGCCCACGACGGGCCGCGCCAAGCGCCGCGAGCTGGCCCGGGCAGTGCACAAGGCCCACCGGCGAACGTCTCACCGCATGCGGGCAGCCCTCGCCGAACCGTGGGGCGGCGATCGCGACATTGCCCTGCACGAGGCCCGGAAGGCCGCGAAACGGCTCCGGTACGTCCTCGAAGCGGTCGAACCTGCCCGCGGCAAGAAGGCGCGAAAAGCGCGCAAGAAGACCAAGAAGCTCGCCTCGACCCTCGGCGACCACCACGACACCGTCACGGCGCGGCCCGTGCTGCGAGAGCTCGCTGCCCAGGCTCACCAGGAGGGCGGCAACGGCTTCACCTTCGGGCTGCTCCACGCCCGCGAGCAGGCTGCCGCAGGACGACTCGACGATGCAGCGGAGGCGGCGTGGTCGAGGGTCGCGACCACCCCGAGGACCTAGCACCCAGCCCGATTGGAGAAACCGTGCCGAACTCCAGTATCAAGGACGAGAAGACCTACCGTGAGCTGCGCAAGAAGGGTTCGTCGAAGGAGAAGGCTGCGCGCATCGCCAACGCCTCGGCGGACGAGGGCAAGAAGAAGGTGTCGAGGCGCGGCGGGAAGTCGTCCAGCTACGACCACATGAGCAAGAGCGAGCTGTACGACCGCGCGAAGAAGGTCGGCATCAAGGGTCGCTCGGACATGAGCAAGAAACAGCTCGTCAAAGCGCTGCGCAATCACTGACGAGGAGGACTCGTGGTCGCGTCGTGCTGGTGCCGGGCCGCTGTACGCGGCTGCGGAGCCGACGTCGAGCTGGTGGCCGCGCCCGGCTCGCCTGAAGCACCCGTGGACCTGGCCGCGTAAAGGGTGCCTGCTCGCGACCCGGATCCACGCCGACCGGGACAGGCCGGGGGATCTCCTGATAGGCCTGTCGGTCGGCGCACAGGTGAGCGCCGTGGCTGCCGCCGCGCGGTTGTGCAGCTCCGGCATCCGGCGCGTCGCGGTGATTCTCCACGCGAGCGGTCTCAGGCCGACGAGGACCGCGTCCTGCCGAGACGCCTCACGAACCGCCGGTCGTCAGAGCGGCGGAGGCTCGCTGGGCAGGCCGTGCTCGGGCTCCCGGTCGCGCTGCTCCTCGTCGTCCGGCTGCTCGCCGTCCGGCTCGCCCTCCGGTTCCGTGTGCGGCGTCAGGTCGTCGTGCGGCTCGCGGTGGTGGAGCCGGCCGGCGCGCTCTCCCGCGTTGTCGGCGACGCCCATCTCGTGCGCCGCCTCCTCGCGGTCCATCGATTCCTCGTGGTCAGACGTGTCGTCGTCGGGGTCGGGCACGGTCTGCTCCTCGGTTCCGGGTGTGGGATCTCCCGCGTTCCCCGCCGGATCCGCTGCCACACCTCGCATCAGCGGGGACGAGCAGAAGATCGGGTGTGGACGACGTTGCGGCGGGGTGCGTGGGCCGTGTGAGTACGAACCTGGATCGAGGGGACCCCCGGACTCCTCGATCAGCAGTGGTCCGGCATGGTGTCGGCCCGCGACATGCCTACGCGGTCGCGCCGCAGCGGGCGCGGCTCGACTCCCGGATGGGCTGATCAGCCCTCCGCCGGTTGTGATGGACGCTGTCGCCGCCGATCCCGTCCAGGTCGAGCTCCTGGCCGGCCTCCGGCATCGGCATGCTCCGGACACACTCGCGACTCACATCACGGCACGGCCCGGGTTGCGCCGGCCGGAGGACGCTGACGAGACTTCGCCGATGAGGACACGAACGCGATGAGCACGGACGTGGACCGTCCCGACCGCGACGAGGACTGGAACGCCGCCGCCCGGCGGGAGACCCCGACCGCGCGTCTGGACCGGAACTGGACCGACCTCCTCCAGGAGCTGCGAGTGGCGCAGACCGGTGTGCAGCTGCTCACCGGCCTCCTGCTCACGGTGCCGTTCCAGGCCCGGTTCACCGATCTCGCGCCCCACCATCGGGTCATCTACCTCTGACGGTCTCGCTGTCCGTCCTCGCGACCGGCCTGCTCATCGCGCCCGTTGTCCTGCACCGGATGCTGTTCCGGCTGCACGCCCGGAGAGTGCTGGTGTCGGTGGGGCAGCCCTGCGCGCTGGCCGGGTTCGCCGCACTCGGGCTCGCCGTGGTGGGCGTGTGCGGGCTGATCTTCGACGTGGTGACGGGACCGGTCGGCGGCTGGGCGGCCGGCATCGGCGCGCTCCTCGTGTTCGCCGCCCTGTGGCTGGTCGGGCCCCTCATGTTGCGCAGCCGCAGCGACCCCGCCGACGACGAGGTCTGACCGCCCGCGCTTCCACCGACACCGGGTCGGCACCTCGCTCGGATCGCCTGGCCACCGCAGCGACCCTGCCCCATGGCTGACGGTTGCGCTGTCGACCAGGGGCAGCCATACGTCCGTGGGTGCCTCGTCCTCACGCAGCCCAGGTGCGGGGGTGGCGGAGCCTGCCGTCGCGGTCCATTCGCTGAAGCCGATTCGCGTGACCAGCTCCGGCCGCAGGACAGCACCTACTCCTGCTGGGTCGGCGCCGGCTCGTCGATCCAGCCGGGAGCGGACTCGGCACGGTGGTTGCAGAGCTGGTCGCTCACGCTGCCCGCACCTCCTCGGCCAGGTCGTCGTCGAGCGCGACGCGCACCAGCGCGGACGCCAGCGTCGCGAGCTGCTTGGGTGGGACGAGCGCGGCGAGCTCGTCCGCGTCGTCGGGCAGCCCGATCGCGCGGGCGTCGTCGAGGGCCTTGCCGTCGAGCGTGGGTCGCAGCTCGGGCCAGAGGTCCTGGGCCTCGCGACAGAAGATCTCCGCACCGACCGGACCGATCCGCGGGAACGCGGTGAGCAGCTCGCGCACGCGCTCGGGGTTCTGCTCGGCCCGACCCCGCAGCCGGCGCAGATCGTCGCGGTACTCGGTGCGCACCAGCTCGGCGCCCTCGCCCAGGGCGGTGGCCGTGCTCTCGTCGTAGCGCTTGTAGTGGGCGCGACCCAGCGCGTCGACCCGCTGCTGCCACGTCGCCGCGCGCATCCGTTCAGGCGTGCCCATGCCGCTGCGCACCAGCTCCGCGGCGGCGGCCACCGCGATGTCGGCGGAGATGCGGGTGGACAGAAGCACGGTGAGCACCAGCAGGCGGTACAGCGGCGCCGGTGTATCGGCCAGGTGGATCCCGGCGTCCGCCGCGTAGGTTCGGCCGGCACGCTCCAGCAACACCCGAACGGTCGTGTCACGGCTCACGCGGAGGAGGGTGCCCACCACGACCGGCCCCGAAACTGCGCTGGCACGCGTGCTGCTCAGGCTCGCGGGGTACGCCTCCACCATGCCTACGACCCCGGCCGCACCCGGGCGGCCCGACCACGGACTCGACGACGACCAACGCCGCCGGATGCGCAGCTTCTACCTGACGATGGCCGCCATGGCCGCCGGGATCGCGCTGGCCGCCGCGTCCTGGTTCTGGTGGCACCTGCCGTGGCTCGCGGTCGCGCTGCTCGTCATCAGTGTGCCCCTGCGCTGGGTCGCGACACTCCTGGCCGACGCGAACCCCCGCGCGCGGACGGACCGGACCGCCGCGCCGTTCCACCGCCCCGCGGGTTGACCCGCACGACGACGACCGTCAGGTGATGGTCGCCCCTTCGCTGGGTACGCGACGGCCATGACGTCCTTCGGGTACACCCTCATGACCGAGCAGCGCGGCCCCCGGGACCTGGTCGCGGACGCCGTGGCCGCTGAGCGTGCGGGCTTCGACTTCGAGGTCATGAGCGACCACTACTTGCCGTGGCTGGACGAGATGGGCCACGCACCGTACGCGTGGAGCGTGCTCGGCGCCGTCGCCAACGCCACCGACCGCGTCGGGCTGATGACCTACGTGACCTGCCCGACCACGCGCTACCACCCGGCCGTCGTCGCGCAGAAGGCAGCGACAGTCGCCCTCCTCGCGGAGGGCCGGTTCACGCTGGGCCTCGGATCGGGCGAGAACCTCAACGAGCACGTCGTCGGCCGCGGCTGGCCCAGCGCCGACGTCCGGCAGGAGATGCTCGACGAAGCCGTCGCGATCATCGCGTCGCTGCTGGCCGGCGGCTACGTGACCGTCGACGGCAGCCACTACCGAGTCGACTCCGCGAAGCTCTGGGACCGCCCCGACACCGGCGTCCCGATCGCCGTCGCCGTATCCGGCGAGCAGTCGGTCAAGCGCTACGCCCCGGTCGCCGACGCGATGGTCGGCGTCGAGCCCGACCCCGAACTCGTCCAGGGCTGGGACGACGCAGGCGGAACCGAGCTGCCCAAGATCGGCCAGCAGCCCGTCAGCTGGGGCCCGGACCGGGCGGCCGCGGTCGACCGCGCGCACGCGCTGTTCCGCTGGTTCGCCGGCGGCTGGAAGGTCAACGCCGAACTGCCCGGTACCGCCGGCTTCGCCGCGGCGACCCGGTTCGTGCGCCCCGACGACGTCGCCGGCGCCATCCCGTGCGGCCCGGACGTCGCCGCGCACGTCGAGGCGGTACGTCCGTTCGTCGACGCCGGCTACACCCACGTCGCGCTGGTGCAGGTGGGCGGGGAGACCCAGCCCGAGTTCATCGAGTTCGCCCGCGCGCAGCTCCTCCCGGCGCTGCGCGAGGAGTACGGGCAGAGCAAGGGCCCTGCGATCAGAGTCCGCCCGGCCACCCACCACTGAGAGGAGCCCCTCATGTTGGACCGACTCCGCGCCCTGTTCGGCTGGCCCCGCACCGCCGAGGACGTCTCCCCCGACACCCACACCGCCCGCACCCGTGAGACCGGCGGATCCGCCCGGACCGACGGCGACAGCGCCACGACGACCGGGACCGGCCGATCGGAGGAGTTCGTCGGCCGGGTCACCGGTCAGGACGAGGGCTACGCGGGCGAGACCGGGGCCGAGGCGAGGGGCGGCCGGTGACGGCTCCGGACAATGATGTGGCGAACGTCGACACGGTGGTGGTCGACGTCGACGGCACCCTGGTCGACACGAACTACCACCACGCTCTCGCCTGGTACCGGGCCTTCCGCCGGTTCGACGTCACGCTGCCGGTGTGGCAGCTCCACCGCGCCATCGGTATGGGTGGCGACCAGCTGGTGACGGCGGTGGCCGGGGCCCGGTTCGAGGACGAGCACGGCGACGACGTCCGCGCCGCGTGGGCGGAGGAGTTCGAGCCGATGCTCGCGGAGGTGCGCCCGTTCGGCGGGGTCCGCGACCTTCTGACCCACGTCCGCGAGAGTGGCCGCAAGGTCGTCCTCGCCAGCTCAGGCGCCCCCGATCACGTCGACACCTATCTCGGCACGTTCGACGGGCGATCGCTCGCCGACGCCTGGACGACCAGCGAGGACGTCGATCGCACCAAGCCGGAGCCGGATCTGATCACCGCAGCGCTCGAGCGGGTCGACGGCCGGGCCGCGCTCGTCATCGGCGACTCCGTCTGGGACTTCGAGGCCGCAGGCCGGGCGGGCCACGCCGGCTGGGCGGTCCGGACGGGCGGCTTCTCCGTCGACGAGCTGCGCGAGGCCGGTGCCCGCGAGGTGTTCGACTCACTGCCGGAGCTGGACCAGGCGCTCAGACGCCTGCTGCGCTGAGGACGCGGTCGTGGACGTTGCCGGGTGCCCCAAACGCATGGACTTCGGGCCCTGTGGCGGTGTGGCTCTCGATCTGACCTGCGAGATGGCGCCCATCTTGTGCCCATTCGCAACGATGACCGAGCCCGTGCCGTGGACCGGCCCCACCGCGACGGGCGCAGTGCCCGCCCTCCTCGCGACGGCGGCCACCCGTCCGGTCGTGCTGACCGACCTGAGCGTCCGCCCGTTCGACGCCGCCGGGCTCTCCGCCGTGACGGGCCTTCTCGCCGACTCGTGTGACGGGCTGCTGGTCGGCGAGCACCAGAGCCGCCCGGACTTCCCACCGACGCAGATGGCGGGCCTGATCCGCGACGCGGGTGGCGCGCCGTGGATCACCCTGAGCTGCCGCGACCGCAACCGTGTCGTGCTGGAGCAGGAGCTCGCCGGCCTGGCGCACGCCGGCGCCGCCGGAGTGCTGTGCGTGACCGGCGACGGCCGCGCCCTCGGGGTGCGGCCGGACGTCACCCAAGTCTTCGACCTCGACGGCACCCGGCTCACGGCACTCGCCGCGCACGCCGGGCTGGCCGTCGCCGTCCCCGAGGCACCCGGCGCGCCACCGGTGGCACTGCGACCCGGACGGCTGCGGGAGAAAGAACGCGCCGGAGCAGCCATCTGCGTGCTCAACCACGTCGGCACCGTCGACGAGCTGGAGGGCTTCGTCCGGGCGGCCCGCTCGGCGGGCGTCACGATCCCGATCATCGCCGGCGTCGCCGTCTACACCGACGAGCCCTCCGCTACGACCCTCGCCGCGTTCCCAGGGCTGAACATGGACCACCGCCAGATCGCCGACGTGCTCGCTTCTCCCGACCCCGTCGCGGCCGGGATCCGTGCCGCAGTCGTGGAGGCCCGCGCGCTGCTGGCCATCGACGGCGTGGTCGGGGTCAACCTCTCCGGCCCCGCCTCGGCGCGCGGCCCCGAGTTCGGTGCGCAGGTGAAAGCCGAGATCGGGAACGCGGTGCAGACATCATGACCTCGCCCGACGCCGCATCGGCCATGGACGACGAGTTCGACGTCAGCGCCCGATGGACAGCAGAGGCCGTGGCGCAGCTCGGCCCCGACCACGCGCTCCCCGCAGCGTGCCGCGGCAGCGCCAGTCCGGCAGCGCTGCGCTGGCTCACCGCCGACCTCGAACCCGGCTCCCTGCTGGTCGACGTCGGCGCAGGCATGGGCGGCCCGGCCGCGTTCGCCGCCCGCGAGACCCGAGCCCACCCACTCCTGTTCGACCCGATGCCCGGCGCCTGCCGTGCGGCGGCGGAGCTGTTCGAGCTGCCCACGCTGGTCGCCTCCGCCGAGCGGCTGCCGCTCCGCACCGCAGCTGCGGACGCGGCCTGGTGCATCGGCGTGCTGTGCACGATCGACGACAAACCCGCCGCCCTGCAGGAGCTGCGCCGGATCCTCCCCACGAGCGCGCCCCTGGGCATGCTGGTGTTCGTGCGCCGCGGCGAGATCGACGACGGGCCCGCAGGCAACACCTTCCCCACCGACACCGAGCTCGACCGCCTCGTGCGCGACGCCCGGTTCACCGTGACCGCCGACGTCGACCTCACCGACCTCGACGTGGCGCCCGCGGACTGGCAGGAGCGGATCGACCGCGTCGAGCGCCGCATCGAGGAGCTGCACAGCAGCGACCCCCGGTTCATCGAGGCCAGCGACCAGGAGCGGAAGATTACGCGACTGCTCACCGAGGAGCGGATCGCCGGCCGGCTCCTGCGCGCCGTCGCCATCTGAATGCGTTCACGACTGCGAGAAGGCATGGAACCGAACGAGCTGCCCGACCGAACCCACTCCGGCCACGCCACCCGCGTCGGACGCCGCGGCGAACCCCGCCTGCCCGCAGCGATCGCCGTCATCGTCGCCGCCGCGCTCTACGCGCTCCTGCCCGAACGGCTCCTACTCGGACCCCGGCTGCTCATCCCGGCCCTCGAGGCGGCGCTGCTGGTCGCGGTCCTCATCGTCCGGCCACGGCACCTGACCGCCGAGACCCGCCTCTCCCGCGCCATCTCCATGACGCTTGCGGTCGTCATCGCCCTCGCCAACATCACCGCACTCGGCATGCTCGTGGCCACCACCGTGAACAACCAGGACGCACCCGGCGGGTCACTGCTGCTCGGCGGCCTGCAGGTGTGGGCCACCAACGTCATCGCCTTCGCCCTGATCTTCTGGGAGCTCGACCGCGGCGGCCCCGTCGCCCGCACCCAGCTCGACCGCGACGACCTGCAGCTGGCCGACTTCCGCTTCTCCCACGACGAAGACCACGACGCCGTCACCGAGGTCGCGAAGGGCTCCAGCGCCAAAGCCGACTGGATACCGACCTTCATCGACTACCTCTACGTGTCGACCACGAACTCCAGCGCGTTCAGCCCCACCGACACCATGCCGCTCAGCAGCCGAGCGAAGGCCTTGATGGGCATCGAGGCCACCGCCGCGCTGCTCACGTCGCTGATCGTCATCGCCCGCGCCGTGGGTGCACTCGGGGGGTAGACGAGTCGCGCGCTGAGCTCGACTCATACAACTGCTCCGATCGACGGGCGGACTCGACATCGACGCTGCTGGCACCTTGCCGGTCAGCAGGGCCGGACGTCGCTGATCAGCCAGCCCACCCCGTAGCCCGACGGAACGACCGCGACAATGCCGAGCTGCAGCCCTGGTCCTGGCCCAACAGTCGGGCGGCCATAGAGCAGGTCACTCATCGGGGTCAACACCCGAGCAACTCGCGGATCCGGGTCAACGCGAGGCCAGGTGCCTGGCCGCGGAGATGAACCAGGTCCAGCCGACGTCGGTCCGCGTCCCTGTCCTGGCTCGGTGAGCTAATGAGCCGGCACTCGATAGTCGACCTGACTCGAAGGTCAAGCACGGACGCCCGCACGAACACCAAGAGCACCAGCGATGCCTCGCATACCAGGCCCTTGCCGCAGCGACGGTTTTCGGACCGACAGTTCGTGGACCGAGATCAACACCGAGGTCCGCCAAGATCACAGTCCCTGACCGTTCGTGCTGGTCAGGGCCTGTATCTGCGTGGTGCGCCCGAAGGGATTCGAACCCCTAACCTTCTGATCCGTAGTCGGCACGCTGGCGCCCACATGCCCGGCGACATGGCGATTGGCCGGCGCTCCGGGCGCTGGATCGGGCAACAGAGGCACCGGTCGACAGCAGTTCGTGGACCGACCCGTGGACCGAGTTCGACCCGCCCCCGCAACGGTGCGGGTCCGCAAGCCGATATCACGCTCAGCGGGTCCAATGGCGCGCAGCCCGGCGTATATCGTCAAGCAGTGGGACGTCGTGGGCGCCCGACGAGACGCGAGGCCGTGTGACCCGGGGGCAGACCGGGAGCACTGCCTCACGCATGTCCGGCCCAACCTTCTGATCCGTGTGTCCGGAAGGTACCGATGTCGGTCCATCGTGATGCAGCCGTAGAGGGTTGAAGTGCTTAAGCAGTCCGGCCGCGGGAGCTCAACCGATCGACGGGCTCTCGCTCCGGGTGCATCCTGCCTCAAGGGGCCTGCCGCCGAGTCGATCGAGCATCCACTGGTTCGCGGCGGGGACGCCGGCGGCAAGCAGGGTCGTGAAGTGATCTTGGCCCGGGTAGGACACGAACGTCGAGGTGGCACCTTTCGCTCACCACCGGCGTCGAGGTGGAGGCGCGGCCTGAATGCCGCTCGTGGCACCCCGGCCGTCGGCGGACCGGCCGGCGTCGTCGTCGGTGGCGTCGTGGGTGCCGTGCGCCCGGTCCTCGGTCTGAGTGGTCACGATCATGGGCTCCCGGGGTCTGGGGGAGATACTCGTTGCCTGACCCGCTCGACCCTCGGCGCGGGTCCGGGCGCGGCGCTACCGCCATCCGGTGCGTCCACGGCGATGTCACCCGAACGTTCCTCCGCGCCGTGGTCCACAGGTATGGGCGCCCCGCCCGAGCACCAGAACCCACAAGCGTGCGCGCCGGTCGAGCAGCTTCCCCGGCCCGCGACTCCAGACCAGCTCTGCGTGGGGACCGACCATCCCGGATCGGTACCCTCGACCCGTGTCGAACCCTTCCGATGTCGAGGCCCGGCTGTCCGCGCTGGAGGCCCGGATGGAAGAGGTCGCCGCCGACGCCGCGCCCGCGCAGCACCTGGCCGCCGCCCGGGACCGCGACCTGGCCGACCTCGGGGTCAAGGTCGACGCCAACCGGTCCGCGATCAACGCGCTCGGCGAGCAGACCGCCAGCGGGTTCGAAGAGACGCGCAAAGGCTTCGCCGAGATGCGCGGCAAGTTCGACCAGCTCGCCGCCGGGCAGCAGCACATCGCCGACATGCTCACCACCCTCATCTCCGCGCAGGACGACCAGGGCAACCGGTAGCCGACGAGACTTTCGCCGGGGGATTGCCTTCCTCGGCGGCCGTTGCCGCTCCGCCTCGGCCTGGTGCTCGCGTCCTGCGATGTCGGGCGCGAAGGGCGCCCGCTGGCAGGACGCGTGTGCCAGGCGGCCCGGTTCCCGCGCGGCGCGGCGGTCGATGTACGCCGCCAGGGGGCCCATCACGCCGCCCCCGCGACGAGTAGCCCCGAGCAGAGCCGGGCACCCGCTGGGGGCCGGGCACCCCGGTCGGGCCGGTGGTCACCCCGGCCGATTGCTGACGAGAGGGGCGAGGACGTGCGGATCCGTCGGGGACGACTGCTGGGTGCGCTACGGCCACGGGCGCGGTGGGACGCCTCGGCGCCGGTGAGCGATGTCGCGGACGCGACCCGCCGCTACCTGATGTTTGTGCTGCTCCCGGCCTGGTTCGCGCCCGGGGTGGCGGACTGGTGGATGCACCGCCGGACCCGGATCGAGACCACCTCCGGTAGCCGGGAGTCGCTGATCCATCTGCTGATGATGGCCGAGATCGGGGTGCCGATCCTGGCCGCGCTGCTGCTGGAGATCAACCCGCTGGTGCTCGCGGTGATGGCCGGCGCGGTCGTGGTGCACGAGGCCACCGCGTGGTGGGACGTGCGGGTCGCCGTGGACAGCGACCGCGCCGTCGAGGCCGCCGAGCAGCACCTGCACAGTTTCCTGGAGGTCATCCCGTTCATGGCCTTCGCCGGGATCGCCTGCCTGCACTGGCCGGCGCTACGCGCGCTGCTGCGCGGCGAGGTTCGGGCCGCTGCCCGGCCCGGTGCGTGGCGGCTACGCCGCAAGCAACCACCCATCCCGGCCCGCTACACCGGCTCGGTCCTCGCGGCCATCACGGCGTTCATCGCGCTGCCCTACGGCGAGGAGCTACTGCGCTGCGTGCGCAGCACGCCGGCCGGGTCACGCGGTCGCCGGGCGGTGTCAGCGCTGCACCCGGTCCCCGCGTAACGGCCCGGGAGGGACACTCCGAGGATCACGACCCCTGAGTTCGTCCCAGCCGATGCGCTTGTGCAGGGTTGGGCGGCGGCGGTGCCCGTCGCAGCCCCGCGTGATGATCCCGGTGGCCGGGTGCTCGGGAGCGTCAGTGAGTGGTTCGAAACCAGCCCGGCGTGCCGGGCCCGTCCCGTCCCGTGCCGCGCCCGACCCGGCCGGGGCGGGGTCACCGTCTCGTGTCCTTCACCCCGACCTGGCGTGCCGTGCTGGGCAGGCGCTGGCGGTTCGTCAGTCGGATGGCCTCGGGTGGTCGGCCAGGGCGTCGGCGACGGTGTCGTAGAGGGCCAGCGTGTGGTCCAGGCCGGTGATCTTCAGCGGGAGCAGCACCGGGCGTTGATCGTCGACCACCAGGCGCAGCCGTGCACGGCGCGCCGCGGCGGCCTCCCCGGCGGTCTCCGCGGCGTCCACCAGCACCCCGAGCCCGGCCGAGGACAGGAACGAGATACCGCTCAGGTCGACCACGACCACGCCACGGCCGGAGTCGAGCACGCCACGGATCGCGGTGAGCAGCCTCGGCGCGGTCATGACGTCCAGCTCCCCGATCGCGGTCACCACCGGCACCTCCTCGATCTGGGTCGTGGTCAGCGTCAACACCGACTCGCCGTCGAACGGCGGGGGATTGTCGCTGGGCTCGGCCACACGGTGACCGTAGCGGAACCGGCAAGGATGGGCGCCCGCGCACTGCGCCCCCCTGCCCGCGATGGCCGGGACAAGGAAAGTTGAGCAGCGCGACATTGAGCAGCCCTCAGGCCGGGTAGCCCCGTGACGTGGCCATCACCGGGAGTCCGCACGAGGTCATCCTCGCCGCGCGCCCGGAATCCCCCCGGGCCGCCCGCAACCAGGTCCGCGCCTGGCTGGACGCGGCGAGCTGGCCGACCGACCTCATTCACGACCTCGTCTACGCGGTCAACGAAGCGGTCACCAACGCCGTCGAACACGCCTACTCCCCCGGGGACGCCGTCCAGACGATCGAGCTGACCCTGCAGGTGGAACACGGGCACGACGGCACCCGCCGCGCCCGCGTCCACATCCGTGACCACGGCCGATGGCGAGTGTTCCGCCCGGGCTTCGGGCGTCGCGGCTACGGGCTGATCCTGATGCGGGCGCTCATGGACGAGGTGATCATCCAACCGGTCCAAGCGGGTCGCGGCGGAACACTTGCGGTGTTGCTGAGCCGACCCGCTCCAGCGGTTGCTCGACGACGATAGCCAGCGGACCAAGGTCCGCATCTGCCGGTCGGACCCACCGTGGTCGTCGAGGTCGACGCCGATGTCTGCTGCGAGCACGGCCGCTGGCGCCACCCCACCGCCGCTTCCTGACCCGCGCGGCCGAGCGGCCTCGCGAGAGTTGACCGCGGAACCGTTGACGCGTACGCGTTAACCCGGGGGCGGTGGATCAGTGCAGCAGCCGCCGGTGCGGGCCGGTTCCTCCGTTCGGATCCCGACCGGTGCTCCCAGCTCATTTATAGTACGCACCACAGGTTCTATTTCATGAGTACCGGAGGGTGAGTGATGCGGGCGCAAGACATGTCCGAGTACCGGTTCGACCGGGACGGGGCGCAGGCGTGGCGGGCGGTCCTGTCGCTGCACGGGGACGCGGAGGACTGGGACGAGCAGGACTGGGACGAGCAGGGCTTCGCCGAAGACGGGCCCACCGACACCTCCGGGCTGACCGGGGTGATCGGCCAGGGCCCGGCGCCGGACCCGGCGGAGGTGGTGGCCGTCGATGAGCAGTAGCGCTCGCCTGCGGGATCGCCAAGTCCTCGACGCACAGATCGAGGCCTTGCGGGTGCACGTCGACCGGGCCCGCGATCGGGAGGACGTGACCGCGGACTTCGCTCGTGGAGCGCTCAAGGCGCTGGGATGGGTCACCGCCGCCGGCCCGGGCCCGCTGACCGGGGCGCTGGCCGTGGCGCCGGTGGCGCTGGAGCGGATCGTGGCCGAACTGGCCGCGGCGGAGGACATCATCTATGGCCGGTCCTCGCGACAGCGCGACTATGCCCGCGGGGTGGAACACGCCCTGATGTGGGCCCAGTTCGCCACCGCCGCGCCACCGCTTTCCCCGTCCCCACAGGAAGCATCCCCGCTGGCCGGGCGTACGTCGGGCGCTCGGCGGTGACCGGAGCGACCCGCGCGCGGCGGCGGTATCGAGGTGCGGCGGCGGTGTCGAGATGGGGCGGCGGTGTCGAGATGGGGCGCGTCGGTGGCGGCCCGGGCCGGGGTGTTCGCGGCGAGCTGGTGGTGGGCGGCCGCGGCCGGGCTCACCGCCGGCGCGCTGGCGCGGCTGGTGTCACCGCACCCGGACGTGGTCGGGGCCGGGGTCCTGTTCGTCGCCGCCGCCGGGTGCGTGCTCGGGGCCGGGCTGGCCACCCGCCGCGCCCGCACCCGGCGCTGGACGGCTCGACCGCACGGCCCGCCCCCCGGCACGGCGGGGCGCGACGATCTCGACCGGTCTCGCCCGCCTACTTGACATGATCTGCACTCGGGACACTACAATTTTCGTCAGCGAGGACATCTGACGCCACCGGGACGGCGACCGATCGAGACGAACGGAGGGTGATCATCTCGACAGCCCCCGAACATCTGGATCATCCATAGGACAGTCATCGTCAGCGGGGTCCGGCCGTCAGGCCGGGCCTCGCCTCACATTGCCCGGCACCCGCGTTGCCCGGCACCCGCGCGGCAGGGGACCGCGGCAGGGGACCTCGGTGGTGGGCGGGGGTGCGTGGCCGATCGGGGCGAGAGGAGCGTGGCAGAGGTGTCGACGGGTGTGGGCCGGCTCGATGACCAGGACTATCCGGCGATCACCATGGGCCAGGCCGCCGAGCTGCTGGGGGTGCAGCCGGCGTTCCTACGCAGCCTGGATGCCGCCGGGGTGCTGCAGCCGCAGCGCTCCGGGGGTGGGCACCGCCGCTATTCACGGCGCCAGCTGGAGCTCGCGACCCGGATGCGGGAGCTGTTCGACCAGGGCATGACCCTCGACGCCGCAGCGCGGATCGTCGAGTTGCAAGACCAGCTCGACCGCGCCCGGGCCCGGATCGCCGAACTCGAGGCCGCCTTCGACCGCGTCGCCGGACCCGGCCGTTAGCTGTCCCCGCAGACAGCCCTTGCGGTTCAACCGGGCGCGACGGCCATGAGCACGCGCCCGACTCCGCGGCCCTGACGTCACCGCGGCCCTGACGTCTCCGATCGAGTCCGCCGCGATCGAGCGCGCAGCGGGCCCCGCCGACGGGAGGGGGTTGTCGGCGGGGCCGCTGCGCGGTCCGGGGTAAGGGGGCACCCCTGCCCAGACCGTGACAGGAAGGTTACGTCACGTCACGGCCCAGCGAGGTTGTTGCGGCAACGGGTCGGGCCGGTCACCGGTGCGGGTGCGCCATCACGGCGCCGGGATGCGCCCGGCCGAGGTCAGAAAGGGCGGGGCTGGGCATCCGGTTGTTGGATCATCGTGGTGACGAGCGCCGGACTGCCGCGGTCGCTGAGCCTGCTCACCGGTCGATCCCCTCACCTCCTTCGTGGGGCCTGGGTCTTGGGTCGTTCGGACTCTCGATGGGGTTCGGCCCCGAGCGGGGCGGGCTGCGTTCCCGGGCCGGCCGGTCCGGCCCGGGCAGCGGCCGGGTCCGGACCGTGAGCGCGTCCGTCCCCCGGGGACCGGACGGTGGGACCGACCGGAACCGGTCGGTCCCCGTCCGGCCCGGGCGCCGGGGCGGACACCGAGACCGGCGGTCGTCGGCGGGTGGGAAGTTCGCGGCGATGAGCGCGTCGAACTCGACCCGCAGCAACCCGGGGTCCGCGCAGACCAGCTCGGCGAACACCGAGCGGGTGGGCGCGCGAACGGGGTCCACAGGTGCTGGGGGATCGAGGGCACGGTGATCGGTCATGTCGCTCACCTCCCGGGCGCCGGCCGCGAACGGCACGGTCGGGGTGATCAGGGAGTCGAAGGGTCGGGGTTCAGGCGTTGATCTGCTGATGGCCGCTGTCGGTGTTGGCGATGGCGATCCTGCGGGGCTTCGCCTTCTCCGCGATCGGGATCCGCAACGTGAGCACCCCGGCGTCGTAGGCGGCGTCGATGTGCTCGGTGTCGAGGGTCTCGCCCAGGAACAGCTGCCGGGAAAACACCCCCAACGGGCGCTCGGCGACCTGCATCTCCACGTGTTCCCCGGTCGCGGTCGGGCGCCGCTCGGCCTTCACCGTCAACACGTTGCGCTCGACGTCGAGCTCGATCGCGTCCGGGTTCACCCCGGGCAGATCGAAGGCCACCACGAACTCCTCGCCGGCGCGGTAGGCGTCCATCGGCATCGCGGTCGGCCGCGACCAGGTTCCGGCGTTCTGGCCGAACACCTGCTGGGTCAGCCGGTCCAGCTCCCGGAACGGGTCAGTGCGCATCAGCATCGCAAGCCACTCCTTCCAAGATCGACGACAAGGCGGCGATGCTCCGGAACGGCGTCCACATGACCTGGGCCGCTCCAGATAGCTGCAATGTTAACTAGAGACTTCATCACATGCAAGCAGTAGTCTTGTGCCGGCTACGACTCTACAGATGAGGTGGAGGTTGTCGTGAGTCTGACCAACGTGTGGATCGAGACCCAGAGTGACGGACTGGTGCGCGCCGATCAGATCACCGGCATCGACGCCCACCAGACCCCCGCGTTGAGCGGGAAACCCGCGCGCTGGCTGCTCGATGTCGTGTTGGGGTCCTCGATCGGCAGCGGCTCCCGGGAGGGCTGGGCGGTGACCGTGGTGCACCGCACCCTGATCCAGACCCCCGACAACCCGCAGGAAGCGCCCGCGGCGCTGGCCCGGCTGCTCGCCCAGCTCGACCTCGTCCACGCCGCCGGCGTGATCACCACCAGCCGCACCACCCCCACCGTCCCCGACGACAAAGGGCTCGAGGACGTGGTCACCGGTTCCCGCCAGCTGCGGTTCCGGTTCGTTCCCTTCACCAGCCCCGCTCCCGGCCACCACACCGGCGCCGAATACCTCTGACCCACACCCAGGTCGGTGGTCGGCGCCACGGTCGTGATGAGACATCCCACGACATCCGGCCGACCACTGATGATGGGCATCAACCGAAGGTGGTACACCGTGACCCGGATCGCCCTCCTCCCGATCGTCGTGGCCGTGGCCGTGGCGGTCGAGGCCGTGACCGGTTGCTCGGCCAGCCCGGTCTCCACGCCCGCCACGACCTCCTCCACCACTCCTACGGGCTCGGTCACCGGCACCAGCTCGGCCGGCGCCACGCCGGGCGCCCCGGTGCCGGTGACCGCATCCGGGCTGCAGCAGGACTTCGTGAACGTGGTGGCCCGGGTGCTGCCCTCCGTAGTGCAGATCACCACCGATACCGGCCTCGGTTCGGGTGTGGTGCTCGACGCCACCGGTGACATCGTCACCAACGCCCATGTCGTGGGCACCGCGACGACGTTCCGGGTGCAACTAGCCAACAACCCGACCCCGCTGCCCGCGACCCTCATCGGCGCCTACCCGCCCGATGACCTGGCGGTCATCCACCTCCAGCAACCCCCACCCAGGCTCACCCCCGCCCAGTTCGGCGACTCCGCGAAACTGCAGATCGGTGACATCGTGCTCGCCGTGGGCAACCCGCTGGGGCTGACCGGCAGCGTCACCGACGGCATCGTCTCCGCCACCGGGCGCGCCGTCACCGAACCCAGCACAGGCGGCTCACCCGGCGCGACCCTGCCCCAGGCCATCCAGACCAGCGCCGCGATCAACCCCGGCAACAGCGGCGGAGCGCTAGTAGACCTGGCCGGGAAAGTCATCGGAGTACCGACGCTGGCCGCGGTCGATCCCCAGACCGGCGGCTCCGCGGCACCGGGCATCGGATTCGCCATCCCCAGCAACCTCGTCACCGACATCGCCGGACAGCTCGTCGCCCACAACGGGCACGTCGAGAACTCCCACCGCGCCGAACTCGGCATCGCCGCGGTCACCGTCGCCGACAACAACGGGCAACCCGCCGGGGTCGGCATCGACCGCGTCGTGCCCGGCGGACCCGCAGCCACCGCGGGCATCACCCCCGGGACCGTGATCACCGCGATCAACAACACCCCAGTACGGAACACGTCGGACCTGTCCCAGATCCTCGCCGGACTGAGCCCCGGACAAACCATCCCGATCACCATCACCGATCCACAAGGCCACCAAGCCACCGTGACCGTCACCCTTGCTCAACTACCGGGCAGCTGACTGCCCACCCGGCGAGCGCGCCCCTACCCCGCACCGGCTGTGCTGTCGGCCCGGGTTCCTACCTTGGACCCATGGTGCAGATGGGCCGCTACGGCGACACCGGGTCCCGACCCGGCTGTTCGATGCCCACGACCCCGACAGCCCGGCGCGTCGGCGGATGCGATCGACATCCAGTTCCGGGCCCCGCTCACGGTGTCACCTGTGCTGGAGCGCTACCTCGGCGGCACCGGCCTCGAACCGGCGATGCGGTTCCTCCGCACCGGCTACCACGAGGTCCTCGCAGCCCCATGGGCCGGACAGGCGGTGTCGCGGCCTGGACCGCTTCGCGCTGCCCGATCTGCTCGCTCTCTACCTGGCCGCCCCCACAGCGACCGGCCCGAGCGGGCCCGGGATGCGGTAGATGACCCCTCGCCGGATCACCTCCCCGGTGACCAGATCCCGGCGGGAGAGCCACACCCCTGACCAATCTGGGGCGAGATGTCGGGCGGACTGGTGCTCGCGGACGACTACCGACATGACGACGACCGGGCTAGCCTGCTGGGCGACACATCGCGGCGGATGCCGTTCCGCCCCGGACCCCGGCGACAGGCCCCACCCGATGCTGTCGAGGGTGGGCATGTCCACATCCGCGCCGACCGCCGGTCATGACCGGCCCGACCACCGGCCCGAGCACACCCCGACGACGATGCGCGACGGCCGGATCCTGACCTGCGCCATCCCGCGCGGCCACGTCGGCCGAGGGCTCGGTGGCCGAGCTGGGCGCGCCGCACGGGTGCGGCGGCGCAGGCGATGACCAGACAGCGATGGCAGGAGATCCAGCTCGGCGTCCAGACCCCGGCCCCAGGGATCCGGGTGGTGTCGGTGGCCGGCGAACTCACCTCCGACACCGCGCCGCGGCTGGTGCGGCTGCTCGACACCGTGCTGCGTGATCTGCGCCGGGACCGAGTCGCCGCGGTGACCGGCCCCGCGACAACAGCCACCGCAGCCACCGCGACGGTCGCAATGCCCGGGCACCTGATCGTGGATCTCGCCGAGGTCCGGCACTTCGGGCCCGGCGCGGTGGGCCTGGTGCGGCACGCCCGCTACAGCGGCGGCAAGACCGGGATCCGGCTGCACCTGTCCGGTTTGGCCGCCCACCAGCCCATGCTCCCGCTCCGCGTGGCCGGCCAGCTGACGGAATTCAGCACCTTCCCCACCGTCGAGGACGCGGTGCGGGTCCTGGACCCGGCGCGCCGCCCGACGCCGACACCCACTGGCGCCTCACCCGAAACACCGCACCCTGATCCGGAAACGCCGTCCGGAGGCTGACGGTGACCGACAGTCCCGTGTCCGGAACCGCGCGGGTCGCGGCGGACGGCCAACTCGCTACCTGGCGTCGGCGTAGGCGGTGAGCTTCTCGGTGATCTCGGCCCACCGCTCGAACTCGGCGAGCAGCTCGGCGGTCATCCGCACCCCGCGCGGGAAGATCAGCTTGAACAGCTCGGCGGTGGTCGCGGTGCAGCACCAGCGGCCACCCGTCCCCGCCGTCCCGGTCGCCGACCTCGTCACCGTCCCGGCCGCGGTCACCGTCCCGGCCGCGGTCGTCGGCCCGGTCGTTCCCGTCGAGGCCGACGCGCAGATCCAGCAGCGACCACAGGGCGGCGTCGGCGACCAGCAACGCCGCGGTGAGCTCCCGCGGCGTGAGCAGCCCCGGGGTGACCCGGTACAGGTCAGGATCCCGATCGCGATCGCCCCGATATGCAACGGGAACGCGTACGCCGCCCTCGCCGGGGTGCGGGCCACCGCGGCGGCGGCGAACATCGGCCACCGCGGATCCGGTACCCCCGCCCAGATCGGCGACCAGCACCGGGCGCCCGGAGCCGAACGCCGCCACGCACGGCCCCTCCCCTCGTCGCCGGCCTGGTCATGACCCCGGAAGCGTTCGGCTCCTGGGGCTGGCGCATCCCGTTCCTGCTCAGCATCTTTCTGGTCGGCGTCGGTCTCTACATCCGACTGCGCATCGAGGAAACACCGATCTTCGCCGAGGCATTGGCCCGCAAAGAGCAGGTAAAGGTGCCACTCGCGGACCTGCTGCGCCACCAGTGGCGCGAGCTGCTGCTGGCCGCGGGCTCGATGCTGATGTGGTCGTCGTTCTACTACATCGGCGCTGTGTTCTTCACCAGCTACGGCACCACCACCTTGAAGCTCTCCCAGCCCACGATGCTCACTATCAACTTCCTTGGCGCGCTGCTCTACACCCTCACCGTGGTCATCCCGTCGCGGCTGTCGGACCGCATCGGCAGGCGGAAGATGATCCTCATCGGCAACGCGATGGCCATCCCCTGGGCGCTGGTGGTGATGCCGATCATCAACACCGGCTCGGTCCTGCTCGTCGGCCTCGCGGTGATCATCACCATGCAGATCGTCGGCCTCTCGAACGGACCAGCCGGGGCGTTCCTACCCGAGATCTTCGCCACGAAGTACCGCACTACCGGCGCCGGAGCCGCCTACAACCTCGGATCGGTGCTGGCCGGAGCCATCCCACCGCTGCTCGCCGCGTCACTATTGGCCACCTACGGCAGCTACGCGATCGGCATCATGCTCGCCGCCTATGCCCTTCTGGCAACCGGCGCCGTGCTGCTCTTGCGGGAGACCCGCGGGACCACCCTCCGCTCCGAGCGTGAGCCGTCCGCCGCCCCGAACGCGACGGCGTCTCCAGTCGACTCGGCCGAGACGGTGGTCTGAGCGCGGCTGTCCCAGCCCGGTAATTCATGGAGCAGACGATTAGGTCCCCGGCATCGCGAGGCGTTCGATGAACACGACTGTCCCGCCGGCGTGCTCGCTCTGCGAATAGATCCCGCCGCTCTTCGTGTCGCGATCGATAGACGCTCCGCCGACTAAGACCGTTCTGGCGCACGCTGCGAGTTCGCGGACCAGCCTCGCAACGGCGTGGAGCAGTAGGTGACGCCTTGTCTCCGGTTCGGCCTCCGCCGACTGCCCAGTCAGTTAGGAGCAAGTTGTCGGGGGTCTGGTTCACACTCGTTTCATGGGGAAGCTGCGTGAGGTGCCCGGCTGGGTGCAGCGGCACCGGCTCGTGGTCGCCGCGGCCGAGGACTTCCTTCTCTGGGTGTTCGACCGGACCGGCTCGCCTGAGGCTCTGGGCTCCCGGGTGTCCCTCGCGTGGATCGGGGGCCTGACCGACGGCCAGGCGCCGATGACTCACCGCACCGTCGATGCGGAGCGGGACGGGGCGATCGCGGAGTTCGAGGTCGCGGCGCAGATCTCCGCCGGCGAGTCCTATCCGCCGGCGCAGTGGTGGGTGGATCTTGGTATCCAGTCGGTGGACGTCCCGTCGGCAGGCTTCTGGGAGGCGCACGCCGGCTACGCCTCGACCCGCAGCTATGCACAAGGCGTGGCGGTCGCGCTGGGGTGGGCGCTCGGCGTCATCGACGACATCACCCTGATGACGCCTCGCTTCTACGAGGACGGTTCCCAGCTGTCCGACGATGAGCGGCAGCGGTGCGCCGAGGTTCTCCACGCGCTGTCGGTTACACCGTTGCCGCCGCCGCCCCGCCCGCAGCTCGCGGGCCGGCCAGCGCGCGGAACGGCGAGCTGGCTGGCCTGAGCGCAGCTGCTCGGGCGGCCCCTACAGCGGGGCGACCGCAACCATGTCGTCCGTGTCGTCATCGACGTCGCCCGTTTCGTCGGTGTCGGCGTGGTCGTCTGTGTGCCAGAGAGCGAGTTGGGCTGCGCGTTCCTCTGCTTCTCGCTCTTGATCGGCCAATGTCCTGGCGTTGATCTCGTGCAGCGCCCGGCGCGCGCCGTCGACCGATGCGGCGGCTTCGTCGGCGGAGGCCACTCGGACGCGGTCCTCACCGGTCTGCGCCGGCTCGGTTGCCGCGATCTCTCGGATGTCCGGGTCGGCATTACGAGGCGCGTCCTGCTGCACGACCTCGTCGGTGTCGTCGTCGAGTTCGTCTGGGGAGCTGTCGTGGAGGTCGGTGTCGGCGATGGCGCGGTGGTCCTCGTCGTCGGCGAGGGCCTGGCGGTGGGCGGCGAGCCACTCCTCGGCGGTGGTGCGGGGTTCGGGTTCGACGTCGTCGAGATGGCGGCGGGAGAACTCGGCACGGCACTCGGCGCCGTTGACGCGGGTGACCGCGGAATGTGCCAGCCACGCGGCACGGGCGTCGTCGACGAGCTGCAACTGCGCGACGCGCTCCGCGAGGCGGTCGACCAGCGCGCGAGCTTGCGCGGCTTCGGTCCGAAGTCGCTCCCGCTCACCCGGGTCGGTGGCGGCGACCGATTCGGCATCGCGAAGCTGGGCGGTCTGCTGGTGAGTGGCCATGGCCTGGCGGGTGCCGGCGAGCTCGTTGGCGACGTAGCGCGGTCCCCACTTCTCCTCGCGCTCGGCCGCTCGGATGCGGACGCGGAGCTGGCCGTCGGTGAGCTGCATGGTGTCGCAACCGATCTCGGGACGGCCCAAGGCCCGCCACGCTGATTGATAGGCGGCGTACTGCTCGACCTGCCCGGATGCGGGTGCGGCGCCGAGCGCGTCGGCGGGGTTGTCGTGGTCGGCGACCTCGCGGTAGGCCTGCACCCGGCCGACGTCGCGCGCCCACGTCGCGCGCTGCTCGGCGTCGTCGGGGACGGGGCCGAAGGCGTCGATGGCCCACGCCGGGGGCTCGGTGGTGGCCTGCTGGCCGAGGGTGGCGGCGCGGTCGTCGACGTCGCGGGCGAGCTGGGCGAGGTAGGTGGTCCAGTCGGGGTTGTCGACCTTCGGGGTCCAGTCGGTGAAGGTGTCGCCGATGGGTTCGAGCTGGTGGCGGTAGTCGTGGCGGATGCGGCTGTAGAGGACGTTGGCGAGGTTGCGGGCGCCGTCGAACGACGACGAGGTCACCGCCTCGTGCAGAACCTGCTGGGGGTCGTGCCCGGCGAGCTCGGCGCGGCGCAGGATCCGGGTCAGCGTCGGGGCGCCGTCCTCGGCCGCGATCCGCGCCCGATCAGCAACAGTCAGGGTTCCGGTGTCGACGAGCTGGTCGAGCCAGATGGTGGTGCGTTCGGTCGCGGCGAGCTGGGAGGCGTCGATCAGCAACTCGGCCGCGGTCCGCGCACTGGCAGCCGCAGTGGTGGATGCGTCGGCGGTGGCGGTGGCGGACCGGTTCGCAGCGTCGGTCTGGTCGGTGGTGTCGAGGATCCGCCCGAGCACCGCGACCGGGTCGCGGTGCAGCTCGAGCTGGTTGGGGCCACCGTGAGCGGGGTCCTCGATCGCGGTGATGGTCGCGACGTGCGCGGTGTTGGACTCCCGACCGCGTGACATCCCGACGTAGAGCGCGCCGGGCCCGGTCCGGGCGGTGACCACGGTGTGGGTCGTGTCGACCGTGCCGCCCTGGGCGGCGTGCACGGTGGAGGCGTAGCCGAGCGCGAGGTGTTGAGCGACGTAGTCGGGCGAGAGCACCAACGTGGCCGCGTCCCCCGCGCCGTCCAGGCTGGCGCTGTCGAGGGGTGCGACCTCGAGGCCTCCGTCGGGCCGGACGGCGGTGACGTGGAAGCGTTCGCGGTTGATCACGCCGCGCGGGTTGCCTTCGTAGCCGGCGAGGTCCCAGGCGATCGCGCGGGCCTCGACCAGGTCCCCGACCCCGGCCGTCGTGCCCTGCAACCCGAGCACGACCCCGTCCTCCTCGACCCGGCCGAGCCGCACGAGCTCGGCCCGGATCTCGGCCGAGACGTGCGCGGCTTGCTCGTTGGTGTCGACGATCAGCAGCGACCGCTGCCCGGCGAGAGTGTCGCCCAACCATGCGCGCGCGGCGGAGGCTTCGGCCTTGTCGGTGGTTCCGGAGTCCAGGAGTCGGCCGTGGCGGTGGTAGGTGCCGAGCACGGTCTCGTCACCGGCCCGGAGCTGGAGCGTGGCGTCCTTCTCCCAGTCGTGGGTGAACCGGCGGGCTTCAGCGAGTTCGTAGCGGGCACCGCTGGCGGCGATCAAATCCATGCCGCCGCCCGCGCCCACGGCGGCGAGCTGGCGGTGATCCCCCACCAGCAGCAGTTTCGCGCCGGCGGTGTCGGCGTAGAAGTGGATCGCGGCGAGGGCGGCGGTGTCGGTCATCGCCGACTCGTCCACCACCACCAGATCCCCCGCATGCAGCCGCCAGGCCAGGTCGGCCTCCCGAGCCTGAGACTGAACAGACCCGCCACCGGCGCTGAGGCGGCGCTGTGTGCCGAGCCACGCGGCGATGTTCGACGCGGTCAGGCCTTCGTCCTTGAGGACCTCGGTCGCGATCTGCGAGGTCGCCAACCCAAACACCCGCCGCTCCGGACCGCCATGAGTCGACGGGTCGGTCCAGCCGCGTGCGATCGTGCCGACGACGAACGACTTCCCCGTCCCGGCCGGCCCGATCAACGTCTCCACCCGCGCACCCGAGGTCAGCACGCCGCGCACCGCGGCGGCCTGGTCGACACCCAGCTCGATCCCCGACTCCGCCATCCCAGCCAGGAACCGCTGCGCCACCTCCCGCGGCAACGCCGCCGCCCCGCCCGCGGTCGTCGCGGACACCAGGGCCCGTTCGGTCTGAACCTGATCCGGGGTTGCGTAGAGCCGCGCGCCGGGGGCTTCGTAGGCGGAGCGGCCGTTGGCCACCCGCAGCTCGTCGGGCAGCAACTCGTCCCCGGGCCGTGGGGCGTCCAGGGGTGTGACCATGGTCAGGGCTTCGGCGGCGAGCTGGTCGAGCAGCGCGGCGACATCGGCCCCATCGGTGATACCGAGGTAGTCAGGCAGAGCGTCGTTGATCGCGCGGATCAGATCGGACTCGGTCCAGCCCGCCGACCGCGACTGCACTTCGGCCAGCGCGGTCTCCAGGACCGCCTGCGGCGACCACTCCTGCACTTGCACACCGTTCTCCCGCGCGGCGAGCGCGGTGTTCGCGATCTCGGCCAGCCCGCCGTCGATGTCAGCGCGCAGCGTCGCGTCGACCCGATCCAGCACCTGTTCGCGGGTCTCGCCCTGGTGCGACTTCGCCCGCCGCGTCACCAGCGTCGCCTGTTGGGAGAGGCGGTCACGTTCGAGACCGTTCGGGCCGCGTCCCCGGCGGGTCTCGAACGCCTCGATCAACTCGCGCACCTTCGCCGTCACCGCATGTCGGCGGGTGGAGATCAGCGACATCGCCTCGGGCGAGACCCCGACGATCTCCCGCGCCTTCCCGTCCGGGCGCATCGCCAGCACCAGCCCGATCGCGTGCGTCAGGCGTTCCTCGCAGGTGCGTTCGGCGACCGCCGCCGCAGCGGCCCGCCACTTGTGGATCGCCCGCGAGTCCAGGGTGCGCCACACCCCGTCCGGTCCCTGGACACGGTTGAGGGTGCCGTTATGGATGTGCAGCTGCGGATCGTGGTCACGCGAGTCGTGCTGAAAGAAGGAGGCGACGACCCAGTCGTGGGCGTCGACGAACCGGCCCGCCGCTCCCCCGTGATGCCCCACCCGCGAGTAGCCGGCCTTGCGCGACATGTAGTCGAGCATCGCGTTGTTGCCCGCCCAGATCGCGTCCTCCACCGCCGTCCGGAACTCCGCCCACGCCGCCGCGGTCGTCTCGTCACCGGCGTTGCGAGCAGCGACCTCCTGGGCTTCGAACGCGGTGTGCAGCAGCGTCACCGACTTCTGAACGCTGAACGTCAGGTCCAGGAACGCCACGTTGTGCCGGGCGTCCGTCCCCGCCTGTACACGCAGTTCAGCCCGGCGTTCAGGCGAGGCGTGCGGCTCCCGTTCAACCGCCTCGCTGTACAACTCGTCCTCGGACTTGTACTTGCGGCCGGTGTGACCCAGCGTCGGCACGTCGTCCCACTGTTTGGGGTCCTTGAACCCGTCCGCGCGCGGGTCGAGGAACCGCTCGTAGAGCCCGCGCATGTCCTGCGCGTCGACCAGCCCGGCGAGACCGAGACGCTCCGCGCCCGCACCCCACCACCGACCCGGAGGCTCCCCTTCGGCGACCGCGCCGGTGTAGTAGTTCTCCCGCCCGGTCGCGACCTCCTTTAACAGGTACTCCGGGTTGTAGCCCGACGCGATCCTCAGCACCACGACCACCCCGAAACGATCATGTTGCCGCCGATCGCATGATCAACAGCGGTGGCGGTGGTTCGCGGCAGGCCGCAGGCCTGCCCGCACCCGAGGATCGTGATGCCTAGGTGTGAGGCATTGGATCTTGTCGCTCTTGGGTCTCGTTCTCGGTGCTTCCTCGCTCGTATGGAGTAGTGCTCGCTCGCTGTTGCTGTTGCTGTTGTCGTGGTCGTGGTCTGATTTGTCGTGCTGGCGTCGGCGGTCGTGCTTGTGTGGGTCATGGCTGGCTGCGCTCCTCGATGGTCGGGTCGTCGTCCTGGCCGCGGTTCTGGGTGCTGGTGGTGATCAGGTGCAGCGGTGTCGGGTGCTCGCGCAGGTACTTGAGCGCGGCTGCGGCGGTGCCGCGCGACACGGCGGCGAGCGCTTCGAGTTCCGACACCGTCGGCAGGGCGCCGTGCCGGGCGGCGTGCCGTGCCGCGGCGGTGCGGGCGCGGTCACGGGCCGGGGACTCCACCGGCCGCGCCGATTGCTGTTCAGCGGTGTGTGTCGGCTGCGGCGGGCCGGGCTCACCGGTTTCGATCGCCGCGGGCGGCTGAACGCTGGGCGTAGTCGCCGGCGGGGTGTTCAGGGCCGAGAGCTGATGAACAGTTGTACGGCCGAACGTCTCGGCTTGAACGGGCCCGGGTGAACGCTGCTCGGTGTGCTCGGTGCTGGGTGTGGTGTCGAGGAGTAGGTAGAGCAGGTGGGCCACGATCGCGGCCGCGATCGCCGGCCACGCCCCGACCCCGAACCGCAGCACCGCCGGCGCTTCCAGGGTCGGTGATGCGGAGGCGAGGTAGGCAGCCTGGGCCAGACCCGACAACCCAGCAGCGAGCACGACGACCGCCCACGCGTAGCGGGCCGCGGATCCGGCGAGGCGGGCGGTACCGGTGTAGGCGACCAATGCAAGACCGTCGGTGATCAACGGATACAGCCAGGCGATTCCAGCCGGAACCCGCGCGGCAGCAGCGACCTCGTACAGGCCGTGCGCGGTCGCGACCGCCGCCCCGAGCGCGACCACGAGCCCCGGCAGCCAGACCGCCGCCCGAACCACCCGGCCACCCGGACCGCTCGCGTCGGTGGGGGTATCGGTGTCGGTCATGGCCGGTGGACCCCGTTCGTGGCCGAGCCCGCCACCGAAGCCGGTTCGGGTGCGGGGTCGTCGCGGTGGGCGGCCCACCACCCGGCGATCGCACTGACCGCGTCGAGGCCGGGGACGGGTGTGGAGCTGGTGGGGTACTGGTCCCAGTCGGGGCGGGTCTGGTGCTTCTCTATCGAGCACGAGCCTGCGTTCTGCCGGATCCGGCGGACCACGCCGGGGCGTTGCCGGTCGTGCCAGTCGCCCACCAGTTGCACCGACGCGGTCTTGCCCTGATAGGCGGCGCACCAGGCGTGCATCAGCCACAGCAGCTCCTCGACCACGTCCGGGTGCCACAACCAGCACTCCGGCAGAGCCGCGGTGCCGTCGGTGTAGCGCAGGAACACCGCCCGCAACCACGCACACAGCTCCCCCAGCACCCGCTCCACTACCACAGGGTCGGCCGGTTGCAGCAGCCACGACGGCGCCGCGGTCGGGGCGGGCCGCTTCGAGACTGCGTCCACGGTTTCGGCGAGCTGCCCGACCAGCCGGGCCAGCTCATCGACCCGCGCGCCCACCTCTCGCAGCGGGTCGAGCGCGCGGCGTAACCCGTCGACCTCCCGAGCCAGGCCGGCGACCGCGTCGGCGCGGGCGAACTCCGGCTCCTTCCCCGGCGTTTTCACGGCAGACCCGGCCCGTCATCGCCCACCCAGCCCGAGCCGTCCGACATCGCATCCGCAGGCTGGTCGGCGAGCTCTACGTCGTCGCGCTGCCAATGCCTCAGCTGCTCCTGCCGCACTTCCGGGTCCTGCTCGAGGTTCGCGACGCGGCCGCGCGGGGCAGAGACCCGCTCGGCGAGCTCACCCGAATCGCCGGCAACGTCTGCGAGTACGGAGTCGGTGCCCTCGTCGCGATGGGCGGGAGCGACGACCGGTGTGTGGATGTCGGTGTGGCCGTCCTGGTCGGTGAACCAGTGCGCATCGGTGGTGTCGAGGACTTGGCGGTCTACCAGCTCGCGTACCGCGCGGTGCTCGGCCTCCGACACCACCGCCGTGGGCCGACCGGTTGCCGGGTCGCGCAGCCAGGTCCGGGTGCTCGGCCCGACCAGGACATACCCTGGCTCGACGGCCCGCGCCCGCACCACCTGCTCCGGCACCTCGCGGGCGGTGCCGGTCGCCCGGGCACCCTCCCGTCCCTCGGCACCGTTGGCGGCCGGGTCAGTGATGCGGGCGATCAGGGCGTCCTTGTCGGCGATGAACGCCGCCCGCTCGGCCGGGTCGGCGCCACGGCCCTGCGCCGACAGCTCCCGCAACCGCGCGGTCAGTGCGGCGATCTCCTGCGTCGTCGACGCCGTGTTGTGCTGGGGATCCTGTGGGGTGGTCATGCGACACCTCCGGGCGGTGTGGACGGGCGAGCGCGGGCCGCCGCGAGCGGCGCGAGGGGCACGTGGGCCGGTACCGGGGTGGAGCTGGTGGGCGGCCCGGGTGATGGACGCGGGTGAGACCGGGGTGACGACGCCCGGTCCCACCCGCGGCTCGGTGGCTCCAGCCGCAGGCCGGACCGCGGGACGGGTGCCATCGATGTCGGCGATCCGGCGGCGGATCCGCAGCTGTCGTCGGACCGCCACTACAGCCAGAGCGCCGAGCACCGCGGCGACGAGGACGGCACCGATGGCGGTGTCGAGACCGGGCACGACGCTGCCCGCCGCGCCGACTGCGCACAGACCGACGATCGAGGCCATGATCAGCCGGTACTCGGTGCCGCGATGGGCGGAGCTCCAGCTCGTGCCGCGATCAGCGCGCCGTCTGCTCTGCGCCGCGTTGAGGTCCGGTTCGTGGCGCCACTGTTGTCGTGTCCCGGTCATCGCGAGCCTCCGTCGTCGATCGCGTCGTCGTCGAGCCCGCGGCCGTTGAGCCGGCTGTGGTTGAGTCCGTGCTCAGGGGGCCGGGCGTAGGGCGACCGGAACGGAATGACCGCCCCACCCGAACCACCGACGATCGTCTGTGCGGGCAGGCGCGGGCCCTGGGGCAGCGACTCCGGGCCCAAGCCGCTGGGCGCGGACGGGATGGCGAACTGGTCCGGCGCCCGGCGTCCGGTCACTCGCAACCGCAGCGCCGCCCACCGCGCCCGGCACCAGCCGCCCGCTCCACGACCCTGCGCTCCGATCCAGGTACAGCAAGCACCGACCGCGGCCGCCACCCAACGACGCGTCGGCCTGGTCAGGTCCGCGAGCGATGTCGCGAGGCGAGGGCACTGTCGCTGGGTCCAGGCGCGGGCCCGGACCGTATAGGCGTCGGGGTACTGGACCGCGCGCACGTCCGCGCGGTGCCAGGCCATCCGGGCCCGACCGAGCACGGGGCGGATCCCGCGGCGGAACACCAGCACCCGACCCTCGGGCAGGTTCGCGATCTGCGCCGGCGCCACCACCGGCACCGACCGGACCGTCTTCGACCGGCCGCGGCCGTAGGGGTCGGTGGTCCAGATCGGCTCGTCCCGGTCCCCGGCCAGGGTGGACCAGAAGATCAGATCGTCGCGGTCCCCGGTGCCGCCGAACACGACCTTGGCGGCGGCGTTGGTCATGATCTGGCCGGTCTTCTCCTTCCCGTAGCGGTCGAGCATCTGCTGCCGCGACTGGAAGACGGCCAGGATGGTGACGTTGCGGCCGCCCATGTCCGCCGTCCACGAGTCCAGGGGGACGGGGCAGATCAGGAACGCCTCATCCAGATACAGCCCCAGCGGCGGATCGAGCCGGCCCGCCTCGCTCGCGGCCGCGATGGCGCGAGCTTGACGGGCGATGTGCCCGGTCAGCGCGCACATCAGCGACGCGACCTGGGTCTCCTCCGCCCCGAGCAGGAACACCGTCGCCCGCTCCTGCAGGAGCTTCGCCACGTCCAGGCTGTGGCCCGGCGCGGCGGCCTTCGCAGCCTCGCGGTTGTTGAGCCAATTGAGTGCCAGCGCCATCGTGGTGGTGATCGAGGACTGGGTCTTGTCATTCGTGCCCAAGAACTGTGCCGCGTCCTCCACCAGCGCCCGGACCGAGGACCGCTGCAGGAACCCGGTCACCTCCCGGTGCGCGGCGGCGGGGTTGCCGATCCAGCGCTTCACATCCACCAGTTGCTTGCCACCGAGAGCGGCGGCGTGCAGCAGCAGGGCGAGCGCGCGGATCGCCTGGGCGTCCCAGAACTCCCGATCCCCCGACCCGCCCTTCGACGCCGCCGACACCATGTCCGTGGCCCGCTCCGCCGCGGTGTTCGGGTCCGTGCATCCGGTGAGCGGGTCGAACGTCACCGTGGAAGGGATGCCGCCGAGCCCGACGGCGTTGAACACGTACACCGGGCCCTTCGCCGCGCGCAGCGGGCCGCACAGCTCCAGGAGATCCGTCCGCGTGGACGTGACGACCACCGCGCCGGGGGCGTCGATGATCCGGCACGCCAACCAGCCCGTCTTCCCGGTGCGGGGGCCGCCGAAGACGAGGGTGACGTCCTCGATCGAGCACCACACCGTCTGCAAGCCGGTGCGGCACAGCTCGATCGCGAACCCGATCACCGGCACCCGCCACAATACCCACCACCGCACCTCCGCCAGGACGGGACGGACCTTGCGGGCCTTGCGGCGCATCGCCCGCGCCGAAGCGACCCGGGCGATCGTGGCCGCCGACGCCGTACCCGAGCTGCGCCGCGAGCGGCCCGACCAGCGGGTCACCACCGCGGCGGAGCGGGACAGGTGATGCCACAACCCCACCGCCGCGGCGAGGGTGGCGATCAGGTAGACCGGCCACGGGAGCTGGCGCAGCAGCGCCCAGGCCGGCAGCAGCGCGAACACCCCGAGCCCGAACCCGATCCCGCGCCGACCCAGCCGCCACATCACGACCGCCGCGGTCGCGGACACGAGGAACAGCAGGAACACGTTCACGACCGGCCCCCACCCTGCGAGTCGTCCTGGGCGGGGTGGCGGACGCCGATGTGGCCGATAGCGGAGAAGAACCGGTTCGCGGCCCGTTCGGCCTGGCTGAGCTCGTCGCGGGTCTCGATCAGTGCGAGCACCGCGGCGCGGAGCCGGTCGGCGGGGTTGCCGCCCTCGTCGTCATAGACCTCCCGGCCAGTCTCGCCGCGAGGTGCGGCCCGGTAGCCAGCGACCTGCCCGACCAACACACCGGCGAGGGAGTCGAGACAGCGCAGGGTGTCGACCATCTCCCCCGCCAGGGCGTAGAAGTCGCCGTGATCCGGTGTCGCGCCGCGCTGGGCGTGGACCACGTGACGCCAGGTGTCCGCGCCGGCCCGGGCGCGCTGCACGGCGGGCGAATGCTCGTCGTCCGCGCGCTGTCCGGGCGGGTTGTGGGTGGTGTTCATCTAGGATCGGATTCCTTCCGCTGGTGTCCCTGCCTGGGCGTCTGTGTGGGAGATCTGGAAGGGCGTACCGGTGGCAGCCGGTACGCCCCTCCCCTCGCCGGTACTGGTGTGGACGGTGTGGGCCCACCGGGTCGCGGTACGCACACTGACCCAGAACTCCCCGGCCGCCTCCTGCACCGACAACCCGGCCGCGATCGCAGCCCGCCCGGCCGCCGCGATCTCTCGGCGAGTGCCGCCCACCGGACGCCGAGAGGGACGCGGGCGGGGGAGCCGCGGCCCACCGGGTCGGCCGCCGCGGCGACGGGCCTGCTCGGCGCGGCGCTCGTGCTCGGTCATCCCGCCCGCGATGCCGTCCGACAGCGACGACAGCGCCCACTCCAGGCACACCGCCCGGACCGGGCAGCCCCCGCAGACGGCCTTGGCCACCGACACCTGCACCTCGAGCTCCGGCCCTGCGACCGCGGTCGGGAAGAACACCTCCGGATCCACCGATCGACACGCCGCCCGATGCCGAAAGTCGTCGGGCTGAACGTGGCCGCCGACCGGCTCGCGGCGGGTCGAGCGTGCTGCGGCGGTCATCCCGCCGCCCCCGTCCCAGCGTGGGTGATCGGCTCGGATGCCTGGCTGACCGTCGACAGGAAGTCCGACACGACACCCGGCAGACCCGCACCGGCCGGCGTGCCCACGAACAACACCAGCGCCACCAGGGCGAACACCACCGCGCCACCGGCCACCCGCGCCTTGGCACAGATCGCCGCACCGACGACCGCGAAGAAGATGAGAAGCCCGACGCTCATCGGTCTGTCCCTGCTGGCTGCGCGATGAGCGGGAAGGCGGCGCTTCCCGAGCTCCTGTGCTGCGTGCCATCGGTGGCCCAGTCGGCTGCATCGACTGTGGTGTGGCCAGCGATGGCGGCCTGCGCCATCGCCTCGATCACTTTCGCAGGGACGATCAGCCGGCCCTGGATGCGCACCGCAGGGAACTCCCCGGCGGCGATCGCTCGGTACACCGTCATCTTGGACACGCAGCAGAGACGGGCCACCTCGGCCACACTGCGGAACATTGCCTCGGGCTCATCGTGCCCAGGTCTCGCTGGATTCGGCATCATCTCGGAACCCTCCGGAAGCGTTGTGCTCTGACGCCTCAAGAGGAACACCCCTGGAGTCGAGCAACCAGGAACCGAAACCCGACAGGCCACCCGACACGAAACCCGACATGTTGTCGTGGTGTCGCCGTATACTTGTGGGACGACCGTGACTGGGCAAGGGAGCATCATGGCGCGACCGAGACGGCAGGTATTCCGCCCCAACCTGGCCGAGTTCCGGCGGCGGTCTCGCCTTACTCAGGAAGAGGTCGCCGAGCGGCTCGGCGCGACGACGGAATCGATCTCACGACACGAGCGCGGTGTCGTCACGCCCAGCGCATTTCTCCGCCGCCGCTACTGCGAGTTGTACGACGCGACGGACGCACAGCTCGGTTTTGTCGAGCAACCCTCAGATACGAGCCAGGCACCTCCGGATTCGTCAACGGAGGAAGTCTCCAAGATCTTGGAACGGGTGCGGACGCTGACACGCGTCGGCTCAGACGAGCTGGTCTGCTTCGAGCTCGGCGTCGACGACCTTGTCAGCCGGTACGAGGTCAGCGGCCCGGTGAAACTCGCACCGCTGCTGTCCAGCCAGCGCCGACAGCTCGAGGCGGCCATCGACGAGTACCGGGATCCACGGCAGCGGCGCCGGCTGTTCCGCGTCGCAGGGCAGGTCTCTGGTTTGCTCGCCTACATGGCTGTGAACCGCGGCCGCTACTCGTTGGCCCGCGCGTACTCGTTGGAGGCGACGCACCTCGGTAGGTTCGCGGAAGACCGCGACCTTCTGGCCTGGGTGAAGGGCACTGAGAGCTTCTGCGAGTACTACGCCGGCGACTACCGGCGCTCCTTCGAACTGGCCCGCGAGGGCTTGGATCTGGCTGGCGACGGCCCTCAACGGGTGCGTCTGCTGATCAACGGTGAGGCCCGCGCACTCGGCAAGCTCGGCGATGCGGCTGGAGTGAACCTGGCGGTCAAACGGGCGTATGACGCTCTCGATCAGCTGCCGGAGATACCCGGCGTGAACCCATGTGTGTCGTTCGGCGGGTACAGCCGCGCGCGTCTGGCCAGCAACGCTGTCACCGCGTACGTAGATCTGGGCCGCCCCGAGGAGGTTGCACTCCACGCCGCGCAAGCGCGGGACGAGTTCGACATCTCGGAGTCGTCATGGAGCCAGTCGCTCATCCGCCTGGACCTCGCGAACTCGATGGTCGCCGCACGGACAGGCGACCCGGAAGAAGCGAGCAGCCTGATCACTGCGGCGTTGGACATCTCGGCGGGCAACCCGATCGCCTCCGTCGTCCAGCGCAGCCGCAGCTTTGTGCAGTCGACAGCCAAGTGGCGCGGCATCCCAGCCGTCGACGACGCCCACGAACTCGTCCGGACGGTCGCGCGACTAGGGTGACCGAGTGCCTACGGCCGACCAATCGACGGGCCAGGCCGACCCGGACTGGGCGGCGTTCGCAGCGCTCGATCGGATGAAGAACCACTGGGATAGACCCGGGTGGCGACCCGGTCGCAGGGCGTACTACTGGTACCTCAGCTTCCGAGACCAGCACGATGTCCAGGCTCTCGCCGAGCAGTGTCAATCCGCGATTGACGCGCCGTACTTCGACCTCGTCGCGCCGCGCGACCTGCATATGACGATCGAGCGCATAGCGTACGCCGATGAAATCGACATCAGCGACCGCCTGCAAGTTGCAGAAGACGTCAAGGCGGCGTTGCACGGGTTCAACGAACTACGTTTCCAAATCGGACCGCTTGCCGGTTCGAGTGGGGCACTCAGTTTCAGCGCGTCACCGAGGACTTGTCTTCTCGAAATGCGGTCTCGAGTGTTGACCGCAATGCATCGCACTGGGTTAGCAACGGCTTCTTCGGGGACTGACTCATTTCGTCCCCACGTCGGCATTAGCTACTGCAACCGGCCTGTAGAGGCCCACCCGATCATCGAACGGGTTCGTGCCCTTCGCGCGCTCCCGCCGGTCGACGTTTGCATTAGTGAACTGACCTTGGTCACATTGACCCGGCATGATCGCGCGTACAGCTGGGAGGTAGCTGATCGAGTTCCCTTGGCCGCGCGCGATTGACCCACCCAGCGAGAACGGTCACCTGGCCAGGACGAACGTCCGAACGACCGTCCCATCCGCCAGAACCTTCAGCTCATAGTCGCCAACGTCAGCCTCCGTACCCGCCGACCTTCGAACCGCCGACCTCAGCAGCTGTCCGAGGTCCGCGGCGTTGTCCGGGTCCGCCTCCGCACTGAACGCCGAGACTTCGCGGCCGGCTGCGTGCAGTCGGAAGTCCAGCATTCGGAGCCCGGCCTCCGACTCAGCCTGGAGCGTCGGCTGGATCTCCTCAGGCATCACCGTGGCCGGCGTACGTACGGTGGGCCGCTCACGCGGGTCCCCATCGAGGACACCCCAGATTCGGAGCAGCTCGAACGCCCTGTGCACGGTGCTCACCGCTACCCCGTGCTCGCCGGCCAGCTCCTTGATGCCCGGCAAATGCCCTCCAGCCGGAAACTCCCCGCCGACGATCCGTGTGTGGAGCTTGGCGGCGATCCGCTCGCGGGGAGTCTTGGGCGATGTGAGAGCGCGTGGAACCAACGGCATAGCCGCCGGCCGTTCCGGCATCCGCGCAAGCAACCCGCCGGCCGCGCGCTGGTCCGCCTCGGCCAACCACGCCGCGTAGACACGCAGCGTCGTCACGCCGCCGCCACTGTGGCCGAGCCGGCCGGCGACAGTGCGTACGTCCACGCCTGCGGCGATGAGTTCGGTGGCTGAGTAGTGCCGGAGATTGTGCAGGTGCGTGTCGATGTCCAGTCGCCGGACCAAGCGGCCGTACCGCTGCGTCACCGACGACGGAACCAGATGCGTGCGTCCCCCTGGCAATCTCGAGAACACGAACGCGTCGCGCGTGAGCGTCATCCCGACTGACGCTGCGCGCTCCTGGCAGCGCGCCCAGTGCTCGGTCAGAACTGCGACCGTCTCGGGATCGAGCGTCACCCGCCGCTGCTGGTGGGTCTTGGTGTCCTTCTCCTCTCGATACCGGCCGTCCTGCGCGATGGCTCGTCGGTAGGTCAGCACAGCGGCCGGCAGATCGACGTGGGACCAACGCAACCCGCAGAGCTCACCCCGCCGTGCGCCAGTGGTCATCGTCAGCCAGACCAGCGTGCCCCAGTCCGGCGATTCCCAGGCCGCATCGACGATCCGAGCCGCCTCCTCGGCCGACGGGGGTCGCGGGTCCGGGCGCTTCGCCGCCGGCGGAGAGGCGAACTGCACGGGGTTGACGCCGAGCCACCGCCACCGCACTCCTCTCTCAAAGGCCCCGCGTAGCACGAAGTGCACGTGCCTGACAGTCGTTGGTGATAGTGGTAGGCACTGGTGCGGTCGGCAGCGGTCGTCGCACTCGTGCTCGCGCGGGGTGCGGTGGTCCGTACCCGTCCGGTCGGTACAGTGCGTACGGCACCGGCGCAGCTCGCGATAGAGCGAGTCCAGCACCTCGTTGTCCACCGCGCCTGCCCGCAGATGGCCGATGAACGGCCGCACGTGCTTGCGCAGGTAGTCCGTATACATGCCGTGCGTTGAGCGGCCGACGTCGAGGTTCTCCAGATAAAGATCCAGCAGTTGGTCGACTGTTGCCTTCGTTCTCGGGTTCCGGCGCTCGTCGACCTCGGTGAGTAGCCGCACACGAGCCGCCTCCGCCTGAGCGGCGGCGTGCGGCCCAGCCGGGATGACCTCGATGAGGTCGTGGCGCTTACCGGTGAGCGGGTCTTCGCCCGCGTAGACCCGCACTCGCAGAGCCCCGCTCGGTAGCGCATCAACCGCACCGCGTGCGCGGTTCCGCTTCGCCGTGGGTCGGGCCATGACGCGAGCGTAGAGCAGCTTCGCGTCACGTTTCGTGTCACGCTAGAGGCGATCGGCTGGCCGACTTCGTGAAACTGCTGGTCAGGCTGGTGGGCGCGGCAGGGTTCGAACCTGCGACCGCTCGGGTGTAAGCCGAGTGCTCTTCCGCTGAGCTACGCGCCCGCTCGTACCGGGAACGGTGCCCCGGCACGACACGACATCAGACGGCCGCGAGGGCCTTCTTCCATGCGTCCTGGTCGCGGGCCTCGCCGGGGCCGTTGACCTCTGCGAACGTCACCGTACCGGTCTTGTCGACCAGGAACGTGCCGCGGAGGGCGAAACCGGCACCGTCGTTGAACACGCCGTAAGCCTTGGCGACCTCGCCGTGCGGCCAGAAGTCGGCCAGGAGCGGGAAGTCGTAGCCCTGGGCGTCGGACCAGGCCTTGAGGGCGAACGGGTGGTCCACCGACAGCGCGAGGATCTGGACGTCGGCGTTCTGGAACGACGAGAGGTCGTCCCGGACGGCGCAGAGCTCACCGGTGCAGATGCCGGAGAACGCGAACGGGTAGAAGACGACGAGGACGTTGCGGTCGCCGCGGAACGACGACAGCGAGACCTCCTGGTTGTTCTGGTCCTTGAGGGTGAAGTCGGGTGCTTCGGTTCCCACCTCGGGCGCCATGTCTCTCCTAGCCGATCGTCCGGTGCTGCCGTCCGGCAGCCTAGTGCGTGCACGAACGGGCGATCTCGGGCGATGCGCCGGCCGGCTCGACCGTGACCACGGCGGACGCCGACCGGGCGACGGTGTCGCGGTCGATGACGACCTCGGCGGTGCCGGAGACGACGAGGTCGACGTCGTGGGTGGCGACCGCGACGGTGCACCGGGGGTCTCGGGCCAGGTTGCGGCCCTTGCGGGTGGTCGCACCGGTCGCGACCCGGAAACCGCCGTCGACCCGGAGCGAGCCGACCGCGGTGACGTGCGGGCTGCCGTCGGGATCAGGCCGGCAGTGCGTAGAGGTCCGCGGGGTTCCGGGTGTCCATGCCGGTGCCGACCCGACGAGCGTCGCGGACTCATCGGTGACCGCCTATGGTCGACGGCGGAGGCCGCATGGACGTCGACGACTGGTTCCTGAGCGACACCGAACGCGGCAACCCCGCGTGCCGGCTCCCGGCGTGGCGCGCGGGCAACACCGTCACCCCGCTCGTCGACGGAGCCACCTACTTCGCGCGGCTCGTCACGGAGGTCCGCGCGTTGCAGCCCGGTGACCACCTGTTCTTCACCGACTGGCGCGGCGACGCCGACGAGCGGCTCACCCCGGACGGGCCCACGCTGGGCGAGCTGTTCGGCGACGCCGCCCGCCGCGGGGTCGTCGTCAAGGGGCTGATGTGGCGCTCGCACTCCGACGAGGCCGCCTACAGCGAGCAGGAGAACCGGCAGCTCGGCGACGAGGTGGCCGAGGCCGGCGGCGAGGTCCTGCTCGACCAGCGGGTGCGCCGCACGGGATCGCACCACCAGAAGCTGGTGGTGCTGCGCCATCCGGGACGCCCGGACCGCGACGTCGCGTTCGTGGGCGGCATCGACCTGTGCCACTCACGCCGCGACGACCACGACCACCGCGGGGACCCGCAGGGCCTCCCGATGCCCGCGTACGGCCCGAACCCGCCCTGGCACGACGTGCAGCTCGACGTGCGCGGACCGGCCGTGGGCATGCTCGACGACGTGTTCCGCGAGCGCTGGGAGGACCCCCACCCGCTCGACCTCCGCACGCCGATCGCCCGGTTCCGGGACGCGGTGCGCCACGCCGACCTGACGGCCGACCCGCTCCCCCACCGGCCGCCCGACCCGGCGCCGGCCGGCACGGAGACGGTGCAGGTGCTGCGCACCTACCCCTCGATCCGGCCGGGCTACCCGTTCGCCCCGGACGGCGAGAGGTCCGTGGCGCGGGGCTACTCGAAGGCGCTCGGTCGGGCCCGGCGGCTGGTGTACCTGCAGGACCAGTACATGTGGTCACCCCACATCGCGCGCCTGCTCGCCGACGCCCTGCGCCGCAGCCCGCGGCTGCACCTCGCGGTGGTGGTGCCCCGCCACGCCGACGTCGACGGCCGGTTCTCCCTGCCGCCCAACCAGATCGGACGGCTGCAGGCGCTCGAGGTGTGCCGCCGGGAGGCGGCCGACCGGGTGCACGTGTTCGACCTGGAGAACCGGGCCGGCGCGCCCGTCTACGTCCACTCCAAGGTGGCGGTGATCGACGACGTCTGGGCCGCGACGGGCAGCGCCAACCTCAACCGGCGCTCCTGGAGCCACGACAGCGAGGTGACGGTGGCCGTGCTCGACGAGCGACGCGACCAGCGGGAGCCGTCCGACCCGGCCGGTCGGGGCGACGGGGCGCGCACCTACGCCCGGGAGCTCCGCCTGGAACTGCTGCGCCAGCACCTCGACCGCGCCGGGGGTGACGACGCCGACCTGACCGACACCGACGACGCGGTGCACGCGATGGTGGCGGCCGCCGACGCCCTCGACGCCTGGTACGACGACGAGCGCCGGGGGCCCCGGCCGCCGGGACGGCTGCGCCACCACCGGCCGGAGCACATGCCGACGCGGACACGGCTGTGGGCCGTGCCCGTCTATCGGCTCCTCTACGACCCGGACGGCCGCTCCCTGCAGGACCGGCTGCGGCGCCGCTGGTGAAAGGGCTACCGCCTCGACTTCGCCGCCTTCGGCGCCACCAGGCGCGCACCGGCCCAGCCGTCGCTGATGGTGGCGTTGGAGGTCTGGGAGAGGCCGGCCGTGGGGGCGGCCTCGGCGATCTCGCTGGGCTCCACGTGGCCGGGTCTCCCGGTCTTCGGGGTGAGTACCCAGATCACGCCGTTGTCGGCGAGCGGACCGATGGCGTCGACCAGGGCGTCGACGAGGTCACCGTCGCCCTCCCGCCACCACATCAGGACGAGATCGACGACGTCGACGGCGTCCTCGTCGAGGAGGTCGTCACCCGCCCGTTCCTCGACGGCATCCCGTACCGTCTCGTCGACGTCTTCGTCCCAACCGATTTCCTGGACGACCATGCCCGGCTCCACGCCGAGCTTGCCCGCGATGTCGGACTGACGTCCGGCATCTTCCGCGGCGACCACGCCTGTGTACCCCACTCTCTCGATGTTCGTACTGCCTCGACCGACTACATCCGGATGCGGAATCCGAACACGTGACTCGTCGACGCGCAACCACTCGTTACGAGATCGCGCGTCGAGGGGCACGATAGGGGATGACCCCGACAGATGTTCACCTCCAGCCACGCAGGGAGATCCCTTGACCGGCCAGACCACCGACGCGACGCCCCCGAGGCGCGTACACGTCATCCGCGACGGCCTCGCCGCCCACCTGCCCGACATCGACCCGGAGGAGACCGCCGAGTGGCTGGACTCCTTCGACGCCGTGCTCGACGCCGCGGGCCAGCAGCGCGCCCGGTATCTGATGCTCCGGATGTTGCAGCGTGCGCGCGAGCGCAATGTCGGCGTCCCGTCGCTGACCAGCACCGACTACGTCAACACGATCCCCACCGACCGTGAGCCGTGGTTCCCCGGCGACGAGGAGGCCGAGCGGGCCTACCGTCGCCTCATCCGCTGGAACGCGGCGATGACGGTGCACCGCGCGCAGCGCCCGGGCATCGGCGTGGGCGGCCACATCTCGTCCTACGCGTCGTCGGCCACGCTCTACGAGGTCGGCTTCAACCACTTCTTCCGGGGCAAGGAGCACCCGGGCGGGGGTGACCAGGTCTACATCCAGGGTCACGCCTCCCCCGGCATCTACGCGCGTGCCTACCTCGAGGGCCGCCTGTCGGAGGACCGTCTCGACGGTTTCCGCCAGGAACTGAGCCACGGCGGCCCGGGCGCCGGCCTGCCGTCGTACCCGCACCCGCGCCTCATGCCGGACTTCTGGGAGTTCCCCACGGTCTCGATGGGGCTCGGCCCGATGAACGCGATCATGCAGGCGCGGTTCAACCGCTACCTCGACGCGCGAGGCTTCCACGACCACAAGGCCGAGTCGAAGGGCGACCAGCACGTCTGGGCGTTCCTGGGCGACGGCGAGATGGACGAGCCCGAGTCGCGCGGCCTGATCCACATCGCGGCCACCGAGGGCCTGGACAACCTCACGTTCGTGGTCAACTGCAACCTGCAGCGCCTCGACGGCCCGGTCCGCGGCAACGGCAAGATCATCCAGGAGCTGGAGTCGTTCTTCCGCGGCGCCGGCTGGAACGTCATCAAGGTGATCTGGGGGCGCGAGTGGGATTCCCTGCTCGCCGCCGACCGCGACGGCGCGCTGATCAACCTGATGAACCAGACGCCCGACGGCGACTACCAGACCTACAAGGCCAACGACGGCGGCTACGTCCGCGACCACTTCTTCGGCCGCGACCCCCGCACGAAGGCCCTGGTCGAGCCGATGACCGACGACGAGATCTGGAAGCTCAAGCGCGGCGGGCACGACTACCGCAAGGTCTACGCGGCGTACGCGGCGGCGCTGGAGCACCACGGCCAGCCCACCGTCATCCTGGCGAAGACGATCAAGGGCTACGGCCTGGGCACGCACTTCGCGGGCCGCAACGCCACGCACCAGATGAAGAAGCTGACGCTGCCCGACCTCAAGCAGTTCCGCGACGAGCAGCGCATCCCGATCAGCGACGCACAGCTCGAGGAGAACCCCTACCTGCCGCCGTACTACCACCCCGGCGAGAACGCCCCGGAGATCCGGTACATGCAGGAGCGGCGGCGCAACCTGGGCGGCCCCGTGCCGTCGCGGCGAATCAAGGCCACTCCCCTGGTGCTGCCGGGCGACAAGGTCTACGACTTCATCCGCAAGGGCTCGGGCAAGCAGGAGGTCGCCACCACCATGGCGTTCGTCCGGCTGCTGCGCGAGCTGGTGAAGGACAAGGAGATCGGGGGCCGGTTCGTGCCCGTCATCCCCGACGAGGCGCGCACGTTCGGCATGGACTCCATGTTCCCGACGCAGAAGATCTACAACCCGAACGGCCAGCAGTACACGTCGGTGGACGCCGAGCTGATGCTGGCCTACCGGGAGTCCGAGCAGGGCCAGCTGCTGCACGAGGGCATCAACGAGGCCGGGTCGGTGGGCTCGTTCACCGCGGCGGGCACGTCGTACGCCACGCACGGGCAGCCGATGATCCCGGTCTACGTCTTTTACTCGATGTTCGGCTTCCAGCGCACCGGCGACTCGATCTGGGCCGCCGCCGACCAGATGGCCCGCGGCTTCCTCGTGGGCGCCACGGCCGGGCGCACGACGCTCACCGGTGAGGGCCTGCAGCACAACGACGGCCACTCGCTGCTGCTGGCGGCCACCAACCCGGCCGTCGTGTCCTACGACCCGGCGTTCTCCTACGAGATCGCGCACATCGTCAAGGACGGGCTGCGCCGGATGTACGGCGAGGGCGACGACGCGCAGAACCTGGCCGGCGAGAACGTCATGTACTACCTGACGGTCTACAACGAGCCCTACCAGCAGCCGGCGGAGCCCGAGGACGTCGACGTCGACGGGATCCTGCGCGGCATGCACCGCGTCGCGGAGACCCCCCTGAGGGACAGTGCCGGTCCTCAGGTGCGGCTGCTCGGTTCGGGCGTCGCGCTGCCGTGGGCGTTGAAGGCCCGCGACATGCTGGCCGAGCAGTGGGGCGTCGGGGCCGAGGTGTGGTCGGTGACGTCGTGGGGCGAGCTGCGCCGCGACGGTGTCGAGGTGGAGCAGCACAACCTCGTGCACCCCGACGCCGACCGTCGCACGGCCTACGTGTCGCAGAAGCTCGGGGACGCGGGCACGCCCGTCGTCGCCGTGTCGGACTGGATGCGGGCGGTGCCCGACCTGATCCGCCAGTGGGTGCCGGCGCCGTTCACCACGCTGGGTACCGACGGCTTCGGCCTGTCCGACACCCGGCCCGCGGTGCGACGCCACTTCAACGTCGACGCCGAGAGCATCACGGTGGCGGCGCTGGAGAGCCTGGCCTCGCGCGGGGAGTTCGACCGGGGCGTGGTCGCCGAGGCGGCGGCCAAGTACCGGATCGACGATCCCCAGGCGGCCGGGCCGCAGACCAGCGACTCCGGCGTCGCGTAACAGCCCACACTCATGGCAGCAAAGCCACGTTCATGCAGCACGATTGCGTGAACGTGGCTTTGCTGCAATCGGGCTGCATTCGGGTTTTTTGGGTCTCGGCAGGGCGCCCATATCGCGATACGCTCCGCCCGACGTCAGCTCGAAGGGGCATGGTATGGCGTCCCGACCTGAGCGCGGACGGTATCGCGCCCGGGCGGCGCGATGCCGGGGGCAGAGCCCCGGCGCACGGTACGAGGAGAGCAAGTCATGGCAGAGGGCACCGTCAAGTGGTTCAACAGCGAGAAGGGCTACGGCTTCCTCGCTCCCGACGGTGGTGGCGCGGACGTGTTCGTGCACTACTCGGCAATCCAGACCAACGGCTACAAGAGCCTCGACGAGGGCCAGCGCGTGTCGTTCGACATCGAGCAGGGCCAGAAGGGTCCGCAGGCCACGCAGGTCAGCCCGCTCGCCTGAGCGCTGCCCTGCCTTCTTAGGCAAGGGTCGCGTGCATCTCCCACACGAGCACCTCGGCCCCGTCCGGCCCGGCCACCACCCGCTGACCGTCCCCGACGGTGATGCGTGCGGTGTCACCGGTTCCGAGCTGTCCTGCGCCCTCGAGCTCCACTGATCCACGGGCGACGAACAGGTTCACCAGTGGCGCCGTGGGCACGACGGTGGCCGCACCGGGCTTCAGACGCGCGGCGTAGAGCGCTGCGTGCTCCTGCCGGATGGAGATCGCGCTGTCCGCCTTGTGCTTCGGCATGCCCGAGGCCACCACCACCAGCTCGCCGGAGTCGAGCGGGGCGCCGATGTCGAGCTGCTCGTAGCCGGGTGTCACCTTCTCGGTGTCGGGCACCACCCACATCTGGACGAAGTGCACGTCCTGGTCGTGCTTCGGCGCGTCCGCATCGATGCGCCAGGAGTCGTTCTTCTCCGAGTGCAGGATCCCCGTGCCCGCCGTCATGCGCTGGGCCAGACCGGGGTAGATCAGGCCGGAGTGACCGGTGGAGTCCTGGTGCACCAGCGACCCCTCCAGCACCCACGTGACGATCTCCATGTCGCGGTGGGGGTGGGTCTCGAAGCCGCTGCCCGCCCGGACGATGTCGTCGTTGTTCACCATCAGCACCCCGAAGTGGGTGTTGTCGGGGTCGTAGTGCTGGCCGAACGAGAAGCTGTGGTGCGAGTCGAGCCAGCCGATCCGGGTGTGGAACCGGTCGCCGCTGCGTCGGACGTCGATCATGCTTGCCCCTCCCAGGTAGTTGTTTCTGCAACAATACGGTCCGCCCCGGTGTTCCCGGCCGCCTGTCATGCTGCCCGACATGACGGTCTCCGCCGCGACGCTGCGCCGGCTCGAGCTCGCGTCGGGAGATCTCGCCGCGGCGTGCCTCGTGGCGATGGACGAGCACCAGCCCTGGTTCCGGCGCCTGGCCGCCGACCAGCGGGCCGGCGTGCTGCTGGTGACCCAGACGGGCGTCGCGAACTTCGTGGCCTGGCTCGGCGAGCGCGGCGAGACGATCCGGCTCACCGCCGAGGCGTTCCGGATCGCCCCGCGCGACCTCGCCCGGCGGCTGTCGCTGCGCCAAACCGTCGATCTCGTACGGATCGCCACCGACGTCTTCGAGCGTCACCTGCCGCCGCTGGCCGCCGACGAGTCCGAACGGCACGCGCTGGTCGAGGGCATCCTGCGCTTCGGCCGGGAGATCGCGTTCGCCGCAGCCACCGTCTACGCCGGTGCGGCCGAGACCCGCGGCGCCTGGGACGCCCGGCAGGAGGCGCTCGTCGTCGACGCGGTGGTGCGCGGGCCGGGCCTCGACGGCGGGTCCGACGACGCGCTGGTCTCCCGCGCCTCCGCGTTGGGCTGGGACCCCGCGGCGGCCGTCCGGGTGGTGGTCGGCAGCGGGGCCGCCGCCTCCCCGGAGGAGCCCGGTGCGCTGCGCCGCGAGGCCGCCCGCAGCGGCCGTTCCGTGCTGGTCGGGGTGCAGGGCAACCGGCTCATCGTGCTGGTGTCCGAGCCGCGGGAGGGCGCCGGACCCATCGGCGGGCTCGTCCACGGGTTCGGGCCCGGGCCCGTCGTGGTCGGCCCGGTGGCCCCGAACCTCGCCACCGCCCACGCGAGCGCGCGGGAGGCGCTGGCCGGGCTGCGGGCCGCCCCCGGCTGGCCCGACGCCCCGCGCCCCGTCGACGCCGACGACCTGCTGCCCGAGCGCGCCCTGTCCGGGGACCCGGCCGCGCACCGCCGCCTGGTCGAGTCGTGCGTGGCCCCGCTCGACGCCGCCGGTGGCGAGCTGCTCCGCACGCTGGCCGGCTACCTGGAGGGCGGCGGCGCGCTGGAGGCCTGCGCCCGCGCGCTGTTCGTCCATCCCAACACGGTGCGCTACCGGCTGCGTCGCGTGAGCGACCTCACCGGCCGCAACCCCACCGATCCGCGCGACGCCCTCGTCCTGCGCACCGCCCTCGTGGTCGACCGGCTTGACGTGGGTCCATCCCACAAGGAGTGACGACGACCACCCGGGTGACACGCCTACTTGTTGGAGGAAACCTACAGATCTCGACCGTCGAGTTGGTGCGTGCCGGTATCCCGCCCGGGCCTCGCGACAGTGTTCGCTGGGGCCCGTGATCACCCTGCTCGCTCCCGGCCAGGGGTCCCAGACCCCCGGCATGCTGACCCCCTGGCTCGACGACCCGGCCGCCGAGGAGTCGCTCGACCGGTGGTCGGCGTCGATCGGGCTCGACCTGCGACGTCTCGGCACCACCGCCGACGCCGACGAGATCCGGGACACCGCGGTCACCCAGCCGCTGATCGTCGCCGCGAGCCTGCTCGCCGCCGCCCGGCTCGCCGACCACCTGCCGGCCGACGCCCCCACCGCCGGCCACTCCGTCGGTGAGCTGGCGTCCGCCGCCATCGCCGGCGTGCTGGCCCCCGACGACGCGGTGGCCTTCGTCGCCGTGCGCGGCCGCGAGATGGCCGCCGCCTGCGCCACCGAGCCCACCGGCATGAGCGCGGTGCTGGGCGGCGACGCCGACGAGGTGCTGGCCACCCTGGACAAGCTCGGCCTCGACCCGGCCAACCGCAACGCCACCGGCCAGGTCGTCGCCGCCGGGCCGCTCGCGGCCCTGGAGTCCCTCGCCGAGGCCCCGCCGGAGGGTGCACGGATCCGTCCGCTGCAGGTGGCGGGCGCCTTCCACACCCGCTTCATGGCCCCCGCCGAGGAGGCGCTGCGCGCGCACGCGGCCTCGGTCTCCCCCGCCGACCCCACCCGCCCGTGGCTGTCCAACGCCGACGGCGCCGTGGTCACCGACGGCGCCGACGCCCTCGCCCGGCTCGTCGCCCAGGTGACGCTGCCCGTCCGCTGGGACTCCTGCATGGCCACGCTGCGCGGGCTCGGTGTCACCGCGGTGATCGAGCTCCCGCCCGCGGGGGCACTGGTCGGCCTCGTCCGGCGCGAGCTCAAGGGCACCGCCACACTGGCGCTCAAGACCCCGGACGACCTCGACAAGGCCGTCGAGCTGATCCGGGAACACTCGGAAGAGGGTTCATGACCGCGTTCCGACTCCCCGCCACCACGCCGGGTGCGCGCCTGCTGGGTCTCGGCAGCACCCAGCCCGCGAACGTCGTCACCAACGACGACCTCGCGAAGACCATGGACACCAGCGACCAGTGGATCCGCGACCGCGTCGGCATCCAGAGCCGCCGCGTGGTGGGTGACGGAACGCTGCTCGTCGAGATGGCCGCCGAGGCCGGCGAGCGGGCGCTCAAGGACTCCGGCCTGGAGCCCTCCGAGATCGACACCGTGATCTTCGCCAGCTGCACGATGCCCAGCCCGATCCCCAACGGCGCGGCGCAGACCGCCGACCGCATCGGGATCTCCGCCCCCGCCGCGTTCGACCTCAACGCCGCCTGCGCCGGGTTCAGCTACGGCGTCGGCACCGCGGCCGGGCTCATCCGCAGCGGCAGCGCGCGCCACGTCCTCGTGATCGGCGCCGAGAAGCTCTCGGACTGGATCGACTGGACCGACCGCTCCACCGCCATCATCTTCGCCGACGGCGCGGGCGCGGCGGTGCTCGGACCGGCGCCGGACGAGGCTTCGGTGGGCGTCGGCCCCGTCGCGTGGGGCAGCGCGGGCGACCTGGCCCCCACGATCTTCATCAAGCCCGAGAACAACGCCCTGTTCCAGGAGGGCCAGTCGGTGTTCCGCTGGGCCACCACCAAGATCGCGCCGGTGGCGCTGCGGGCGATCGAGCTGGCCGGGCTCACCCCCGCCGACATCGACGTGTTCGTGCCCCACCAGGCCAACCTGCGCATCGTCGAGGCCATCGCCAAGAAGCTCCGTAAGTCCGGCGCCCGCGAGGACATGCGGGTGGCCGACGACATCATCCTGTCCGGCAACACGTCCTCGGCGTCGATCCCGCTCGCGCTGGACCACATGCGCGCCGACGGCAGGGTGGCGTCCGGCGACACCGTGCTGCTCGTAGGGTTCGGCGCGGGGCTGTCCTACGCGGGGCAGGTCATCACCTTCCCGTGATCGAATACTGACCACCACCCCCACCAAGAAGGAGATTCACCGTGGCTAGCAACGAAGAGATCCTCACCGGCCTCGCGGAGATCGTCGAGGAGGTCGCCGGCATCGACACCGCCGACGTGTCCACCGAGAAGTCCTTCGTCGACGACCTCGACATCGACTCGCTGTCCATGGTCGAGATCGCCGTCCAGGCCGAGGACAAGTTCGGCGTCAAGATCCCGGACGACCAGCTGGCCGAGCTGAAGACGGTCGGTGACGCGGTGGACTACATCGCGAAGAACCAGTGACGAGCACCGCTGACACACTCTTTCCCGTGGAAGCGTCATGAGCGCCGTCCAAGAGGTCGTCGTCACTGGCCTCGGCGCCACCACCCCGCTGGGCGGGAACGTCGCGTCCACGTGGGAGGCCATGCTCGCCGGACGGTCCGGTGTCCGCCGGATCGACGACGAGGCACACGAGTGGATCACCCGGCACGACCTGCCGGTGAAGATCGCCGCGCCCCTCGCCGTGGAGCCCACCGAGGTCATCCCCCGGGTCAAGGCCCGGCGGCTGGACCGCGTCGAGCAGGTCGCGCTCGTCGCGGCCAAGGAGGCGTGGGAGCACGCCGGGCTGGGTGAGCCCGGGGAGCAGGTCGACCCGACCCGGCTCGCCGTGGTGATCGGCACCGGCGTCGGTGGCGTCATCACCCTGCTCGACCAGGACGATCTGCTCGAGACCGGGGGGCTGCGCAAGGTCTCCCCGCTCACCGTCCCGATGCTCATGCCCAACGGCCCCGCGGCCTGGGTCGGCATCGAGTACGGCGCGCAGGGCGCGGTGCACGCGCCGGTCTCGGCGTGCGCGTCGGGTGCCGAGGCGCTGGCGTGGGCGCTGCGGCTGCTGCGGGCCAACGAGGTGGACGTGGTGATCGCCGGCGGCGCGGAGGCCTGCATCACCGGCCTCACCGTGGCCGGGTTCGCGCAGGCCCGCACGCTGTCGTTGCGCAACGACGAGCCGGAGCGGGCCTCGCGTCCCTTCGACGTCGACCGCGACGGGTTCGTGCTCGGCGAGGGCTCCGGGATCATGGTCCTGGAACGGGCCGAGTTCGCGGCGGCCCGCGGGGCCACCGTGCACGGCCGCATCGCCGGGGCCGGGATCACGGCCGACGCGTACCACATCACCGGGCCGGAGCCGGAGGGTCGCGGGCAGTCCCGCGCCATCACCGCCGCGATCCGGATGGCGGGCCTGGACCCGTCGGACGTCGGTCACGTCAACTGCCACGCCACCTCCACGGTGGCCGGCGACGTGGGCGAGACGCGGGCCGTGCGCAAGGCGCTGGGCGACCACCCGGTGCTGACGGCCCCGAAGTCGCAGCTCGGGCACATGGTGGGCGCGGCGGGTGCGGTCGAGAGCATCGTCACGCTGCTCTCGATCAGGGACGGCATCATCCCCGCCACGCTCAACCTCGAGAAGCTCGACCCGGGCATCGAGCTCGACGTGGTGGCGGGCGAGCCGCGCAAGGTGGACCTGCAGGCCGCGGTCTGCGACTCCTTCGGCTTCGGCGGCCACAACGCCGCCGTGGCGTTCACGAAGGTCTAGCGGCGGCGGCTCCGCCGCCCCGTGCGCGGATATCAGTGCCAGAGCACTGATATCCGCGCACGAGGGCTACTCCGGGCTATCCGACCTGGTGCAGCCAGGTCAGCGGGGCGCCGTCACCGGCCAGGCGGAAGGGCTCCAGGGCGTCGTCCCAGGCTGCACCGAGCAAGTCGCGGATCCGGCCGGGCACCTGGTTGGCGGGCACCTGGCCGAGCAGGGCCCGGAGCTGGTCCTCCCCCACCATGATGTCGCCGTTGGCGCTGGTGCGCCCGTGCCACAGCCCGAGCGTCGGGACGTGGCAGAAGCGTTCCCCGTCGACGCCCGGGGTGGGCTCCTCGGTCACCTCGAAACGGAGCATCGACCACGCCCGCAGGGCGCCCGCGAGGGCTCCACCACTGCCGACAGGCCCGGTCCACGTGCACTCGGCACGCAGTTGTCCGGGCACGGAGGACTGAGGCGTCCACTGCAGGGACACCTTCTCACCGAGCACACCGGAGATCGCCCACTCGACGTGCGGGCAGACCGCAGTCGGCGACGAGTGGACGTAGACCACGCCGCGTGCATTCACTGCAGACCTCCAACGTCGACGAGGATCGTCTTCCCCTACGTCCTCGCGCCGGCGTCAGCCTGCTGATGTTCCTGGGTTTCTTGTCGTGATGATCAGCCTGCCGGGTCGGATCCCCCGGCGCAAGCACTGCGGCTCCTCCCCGGCGTGTCGGGCGTGTCGACCGGCTACCGTTCATGATCTACGACCGACGGGGAGACGCAGTGCCCGAGCCGACCACCGGAGCCCCCACGTGGCGGTGCCCCGCAGGGACCGTCGTCGGCCGCGGCGACGGCGACGTCGTGCGCGCCACCGGCATCCGCTACGCCCGGGCGGCCCGGTTCGGGGAGCCCACCGCGCAGCCGCCGGCCGTCGGGCCGATCGACGCGACGAGCTGGGCGCCCGCGTGTCCCCAGCCCCTGACCCCGCAGCTCGACGCCGTCCTGAGCGACCCGATGGGCGACCTGACCTACGACGAGGACTGCCTGCGGCTGTCGGTCACCGCGCCCGACGGGGTGCCACCCGGCGAGGCCCTCCCGGTGATGGTCTGGATCCACGGCGGCTCCTACACCTCCGCCGCCGGTGACGCCCCGATCTTCGATCCCGCGGCGCTCGTCGCGGAGCAGCGGGTAGTGGTCGTCGCGGTGACCTACCGGCTCGGGCTGCTGGGCTACCTGGGCGACGGGCCCGATCGCCCCGCCAACCTGGGCCTGCTCGACCAGATCGAGGCGTTGCGGTGGGTGCACCGCAACGTCGCCGCATTCGGGGGCGATCCCGCGAACGTCACCGTGTTCGGCCAGTCGGCGGGCGGGGACGCCGTGGCCCACCTGATGATCGCCGAGGGCACGGAGGGACTGTTCGCCCGTGTGATCATCCAGAGCGCCCCCCTCGGCATCTCCCGGAACCGGGCGGGGATGAACGCGGCGATGGCCCGGGAGGCCCGCGGGATCCCGGCGGACGCACCCGTGTCCGACGTGGTCGCCGCCCAGGCGCGCGTGGCGGCGAAGGCCCGGCCCTACGGCCTGCGGGCCACCATGCCGTTCGGCACCCAGTACGGACGGCACCCCCTCCCGCCCGAGGACGCGGTGGACCGGGCGTGGGAGCAGGTGGCGGGCCGGGTGGACGTGCTCGTCGGGTACAACGACCGCGAGGTCGCCCTGTTCGTCCCCGCCGTGCCCCGGTTGGGGAGGATCTTCGCGCTGCCGGTGCTCGGCCCGTCCGTGCGCAGGGGTCTCGTGGCCAGGTTGACGCGGAAGGTCTACGGCGCCGGGGCCGGGGCCTTCGCCGCGCGCCACCGCCGCGGCGGTGGACGGGGTTACCACTACGTCCTGTCGTGGGGCGCCCCCGGCAGCCCGTACGCCGGAGCGCACTGCGTGGACCTGCCGCTGCTGTTCGGACGGCGCGAGGCGTGGGAGGGCGCGGGGCTGGTCGCCGGGGCCACGTGGGAGCAGATCGACTCCGCGGGCCGCGAGCTCCGCCGGGTGTGGGGCGAGTTCGCCCGCACCGGCCGCACGACGCCGACGACCCGGCCCGGGCTCGTCGCCATCAGCGAGATCTAGGAGGGTGCTGAAGAACGCCGCGCACTAGGCCCGAGTTCTTCAGCGCGCTCCTAGGGCGGGAGCGGGCGGCCGTCGAGGAAGCGGTTGTCGGCCAGCACCGCCGCCGGCGACACGTCCAGCGGGCCGCGGACGGCGTCGGGCCGGAAGCGGTTGCCGGTGATCCGCACCTCCACGGGCAGGCCGCGGTCCGACGCCGGGTCCTCGTGCACGGTGTAGTCGCCGCCGCCGAGGACGTTGCCGCGGATCACCACCGGGCTGTCGCCGGGCGACGCCGGGGTGACCACCCGCACTGCGCTGCCGGTGACGGCGCCGGGTTCCACCCGGTTGTCCTCCACCCACACGTCCTCCCCGCGGACGACCAGCGCATCGCCGGCGGCCGGGGCGAAGTCGTGCAGCGAGCTGTTGCGCAGCCGCGCGCCGTCGCCGAGCCGTGCGCCGTCGTGGGTGACGCCGGTGATCTCGATGCGCTCGGCCGTCCAGCGCTCGTCACCGATGGCGGCCTGCGGGAAGTCCCCGGCGAGCGTCGTGTCCTCGACCCGGACACTGCCCGCGGGCGTCGTCCACACGCCGTAGGGGGTGACGCCGTCCCCGGTGATGCGGCTGCGCCGGACCACCACGCCCGGGGCGTCGACGACGATCCCTCCGCGGATGTCCCAGCCGTCGACGACGGCACCGGGCTCGGTGACGGTGACGGGCCCGCCGGGACACAACGCGATCCCGGCCGGCACGCCGGTGCTGCCGGGGGCAGGCGCGACGTAGTCGCCGACGGCGAGGCAGGTGGCCTGCGCGGTAGGGGCGAGACTCACCGTCGCGAGCGCCGAAGGGAACGTGGATCCCTCGGTGCCGACCAGCACGCCGCCGACCCCGACCGCGAACGCGGCGAGGCCCAGAGCGACGCGGAACCCCCACATGACGGAGGAGCGTACGGCCGGATGGCCCAGTGCGGATCAATCGGGGGTATACCGGGAGTGAATCGTTATCACAGGCTGTAGTGGTCGACGCCGTCCTGCTCGGAACGCGTCAGCACATCGCGCTGCACGAGTACCTCCAGGTGGGACGCGGTCTCCAGCGTCGCGAGCATGGCGTTGAACGGGTCCAGGTCGACCAGGGCCGTTCCGCGCCGCGTCCAGGGCAGGACGGCTGCCACCTCGCTCGCGGTGCTGCGGCCCTCCCGGACCGCGGCGAGGCTCGCGTCGAGGCGCACCCCGTGGTGGGCGATCAGCTCGTCCACGCGCTCGTGCACCCGCATCCCGACGGGCCCGTGCGCCGGCAGCATGGCCGCGTCGGGCCGGCTGCGCATGAGCTCCAGCGAGGTGAGGAAGTCGGCGAGCGGGTTGGCCGGCGGGTCGGGCTCCAGCGCGATGGACGGGGTGATCCGCGGCAGCACGTGGTCGCCGGAGAACAGCAGGTCGGCGGCCTCGTCGGCGAAGACGACGTGCCCGCGCGTGTGGCCGGGGGTGGCCACCGCACGCAGCCGGCGCAGCCCCTCCCCCACCCCGACGACGATCTCGTCGCCGTCGTCGATCCACTCGTCGGGCGGCGCCCAGTGCGTCGGGTCGACCGGCGGCGGGCCGGCCCCCAGCCTGCTCAGCAGCTCGTGGGCGCCCGCCCGCGCCAGCCGTCGCTGGTTCGCGGAGCCGTCGGCGCGGTCGGACAGGATGATGTCCAGCCCCGACCTCTCCCCGCGCCCCAGCGCCACGCGCATCCCGAACTCGTGGCGCAGCACCACGGCCTGGGTGTAGTGGTCGCGGTGGGAGTGGGTGACGAGGAAGCGGCGCACGTCGCCGAACCCGGCGCCGAGCGTCTTGAGGGCCGTCTCCAGCAGGTCGCGGGCCTCCGACAGCGCCCAGCCGGAGTCGACGAGCGTGATGCCGTCGCCGTCCTCCACCGCGTAGACGTTGACAGCGCGCAGCCCGTCGTTCGGCAGTGGCAGGGGGATGCGGTGCACGCCGGGGGCGCAGCGGAACACGCCCGGTGCCGTCCAGTCGCCATCCGGGTCGTCGTCGAGGATCACCACCCGACCCTACGTCGGGCCCCGGTTCGCCCCGATGCGCGGGAGCGTCACCCCCGCCCGGGGGTCGCGGTGCGGGACCGCGTGTGCGTTCCGAGTTCCCGCGCGTCCGCGGATCACCTGTTCGAGGAGCTTTCATCACCCCGGAGGGTGGGGGTCGCTCCATTACTGTGCACCACAACGCGAGCAACGGTCCCGATCGGGGCCACGGGGAGGTCACGCACGATGGGTGCAGAACTGACGGGGGACGTGCTCGGCGCACCCTTCCTGACCGTGGCCGAGGTCGCCGGCCGGATGCGGGTGTCGAAGATGACCGTCTACCGGCTGGTGCACAGCGGCGAGCTGCCCGCGGTGCGGTTCGGGCGCTCCTTCCGGGTGCAGCGCGCGGCCGTGGAGGAGCTGATCCGGGAGGCGCGGTACGAGGCGGGCTGAGCTACCGCACGCGTCCCCGCGGCACCAGGGGTGCCGGGGGCAGCGGCGGGGCGGCGAGCGGCTCACCGGGCACCTCACCGAAGCCGCCTGCCGCCCACCGCGTGCGGGCCGCGGCCACCTCGTCGCCGCTGCGGGCCACGAAGTTCCACCACATCACGATCTCCTCGGCGAACGGCACGCCACCCAGCAGCAGGAACCGGCCGCCCGCGCGCGCCCGGACCGCGAGGTCGCGGCGCCCCGATCCGAGGTAGCAGAGCGACCCCGGCGCGAGCTCTCCCCCGTCGACGTCGGGAGCGCCCGACACCGTCAGCACCGCGTGCTCGAAGTCGGGCTCCAGCGGCAGCCGGACGTGGGCGCCGGGGTCGAGCGTGACGTCGAGGCCCACCAGCGGCGAGTGCACCCGGCCCGGTGAGCGCGCCCCCGCCAGCTCGCCCAGGAGCACCGTGGCCCGGCACCCCGGCTCGGTGACGACGGGCAGACCGGCGTGATGCTCGAAGCGCGGCTCCGTGGCGCGATCGGCGCCGGGCAGGGCCACCCACAGCTGGGCGCCGTGCAGCACCGGGCTGTGCGGATCGGGCGACTGCTCGGAGTGGGCGATGCCCGATCCCGCCGTCATCAGGCCGAGCTCGCCGGGCCGGATCAGCACGTCGCTGCCGAGGCTGTCGCGGTGGTGCACCTCGCCGTCGAGCAGCCAGCTGACGGTCTGCAGGCCGATGTGCGGGTGGGGCGGCACGTCCATGCCGGGCCGGGCCGCGATCTCGTCGGGACCGTAGTGGTCGACGAAGCACCAGGCGCCGATCATGCGCCGGCCCAGGGTGGGCAGCAGCCTCCGGACCTCCGTGCCGGCACCCAGCTGCACCGCCCTGGACGGGAGGAGCTGCCGCACGGGGCCGGCCGTCGCATCGCCCCGGCAGACCTCCACCGGGGCGTGGGACTCGGTGTTGCTCACTCAACCACTTTAAGGCCGGAGACAAGCCGGACATCTGCGGCTGCGACGATCCCCCCATGCGCCGCCAGGTCTCCTCCCACCTCCAGCTCGACGTCACCGAACCGGCGCTGCTCGCGCTGCAGATCACCGCCGCCACCCGTGCGGAGCCGGAGCAGCTCACGGTCGAGCGCGACGGCGAGCCCGTCCCGTTCCGGGAGGTCGCCACCCCCCACGGCGGCCGGCTGCAGATCATCGACGCACCCGTCGGCACCGTACTGGTCAACTACTCCGCCACCGTGGACGGCGAGGTGCCCACGCCCGCCGGCGACGAGCTCGACCGGCTGACCTACCTGCGGCCCAGCCGCTACTGCCCGTCGGACCGGCTGCTGTCCACGGCGAACGCCGAGTTCGGGCACATGTCCGACACCGGCGAGATCGTCACCGCCGTCGCCCGCTGGGTGGGGCTGCGGCTGGCCTACATCGTGGGTTCCAGCGGCCCCACCGACGACGCCCTCGACACGCTGCTGCTCGGTGAGGGCGTCTGCCGCGACTACGCCCACCTGGTGGTCGGGCTGCTGCGCGCGCAGGACATCCCGGCGCGCCTCGCCGCCGTCTACGCTCCCGGGCTCTACCCGATGGACTTCCACGCCGTCGTCGAGGCGTGGGTGGACGGCGAGTGGCGTGTCGTCGACGCCACCGGCCTCGCCCCGCGCCAGTCGCTGCTGCGGATCGCCACCGGCCGCGACGCCGCCGACACCGCGTTCCTCTCGGTGCACCACGGCACGGTCAACCTGGTCGCGGTGAACGTGATGGCGGTGGTGGACACCCTCCCCACCGACGATCCCGAGAAGCTCGTCACGCTCGGCTGAGCCGCTTGGCGAACCAGCGGTCGGCGTCGTCTGGTACACGGGCTACCGGCGCGCCTACCGCACGGCCGCTCCGGGCCGCCCGTGGTGCTGGTGCACGGGATCGGTGACAGCTCCGCCACCTGGGAACCGGTGATGACGGCCCTGGCGCGACGGCACCGCCGCCACATGGTCACCTGTGGCCGTCCCCGGGGCTCCGGAGCAGCCACACGTGACCGTGTGGCGGGTTCGGGTCAGCTGCAGCCGCTGGTACTGCCGCAGCCCTCGCAGAGGTAGCAGCTGCCCGCGGGGCGCATCTTCGTGCCGCAGGTCATGCACAGCGGCGCGTCGGCGGCCTTGCCCATGCGCAGCTCGAGCAGCTCGGTGGAGCTGCCGACCTCCACCGGCGCCGGGGACGAACCCACCGGGCCGGCCGGGGCGTGCCCGGTCTCGACGCCCGTGCGCAACTCCTCGACGACGGCCTCGCCGTAGTTCTCGTTGACCTGCAGCGTGCGCTCGTCGGCCGAGAAGATGCCGAGCTGCGCGCGCTTCTCCGCGGGCAGGTGGTCGAGCGCGAGGCGGCGGAACAGGTAGTCCAGCACGCTGGTGGCGATGCGGACGTCGGGGTCGTCGGTCATGCCGGCGGGCTCGAAGCGCAGGTTGGAGAACTTCGAGACGTAGAACTCCAGCGGGATGCCGTACTGCAGGCCCACCGAGATCGACATCGAGAACGCGTCCATCACGCCCGAGAGCGTGGAGCCCTGCTTGCCGAGCTTGACGAAGATCTCGCCGAGGCCGTCGTCGGGGTAGGAACCCGCCGTGAGGTAGCCCTCGGCGCCGCCCACGGTGAACGAGATGGTCTCGCTGGGGCGCTTCTTCGGCAGCCGCCGGCGCACCGGACGCGCCTCGACCACGACCTCCTTCTCCCCGCCGCCCGACGACTTGGCCGACTTGCCCGCCGAGAGCGGCTGGCCGACCTTGCAGTTGTCGCGGTAGATCGCGAGCGCCTTGAGGCCGAGCTTCCAGCCGTCCATGTAGACGCGCTCGACGTCCTCGACGGTGGCCGTCTCCGGCATGTTGACGGTCTTGGAGATGGCACCCGACAGGAACGGCTGCACCGCGGCCATCATCCGCACGTGGCCCATGGCGGCGATGACCCGCTCGCCCATGGCGCAGTCGAACACCTCGTAGTGCTCCTGGCGCAGGGCCGGCGCGTCGATGACGTGCCCGTGCTCGGCGACGTAGGAGACGATCGCCTCGACCTGCTCGGGCTGGTAGCCCAGCTTGGCCAGGGCGCGCGGCACCGTCTGGTTGACGATCTGCATGGAGCCGCCGCCGACCAGCTTCTTGAACTTGACCAGGGCCAGGTCGGGCTCGATGCCGGTGGTGTCGCAGTCCATCATCAGGCCGATGGTGCCGGTGGGGGCCAGCACCGACGCCTGGGCGTTGCGCCAGCCGTTGCGCGAGCCGATGGCCAGGCAGTCCTGCCAGGCGATGGTGGCCAGCTTGTGGATGCTACTGCTCGCCGGGAGCGTGCGCACGTCGTCGTTGGCCGCGGCGTGCTTGCGCATCACGCGCTGGTGGCCCTCGGCGTTGCGGGCGTAGCCCTCGTACGGGCCGACGACGCCGGCCAGCTCGGCGGAGCGCTTGTACGCGGCGCCCGTCATCAGGGAGGTGATGGCGGCGGCGAGCGAGCGGCCGCCGTCGGAGTCGTAGGCGTGGCCGGTGGCCATCAGCAGCGCGCCGAGGTTGGCGTAGCCGATGCCCAGCTGGCGGAACTTCCGCGTGGTGTCGCCGATGGGCTCGGTGGGGAAATCGGCGAAGCAGATGGAGATGTCCATCGCGGTGATGATGAGCTCGACGCACTTCTGGAAACGCGCGCCGTCGAACTGCCCGTCGTCACCCAGGAACGTGAGCAGGTTCAGCGAGGCGAGATTGCAGCTGGAGTTGTCCAGGTGCATGTACTCCGAGCACGGGTTCGACGCGGAGATGCGGCCCGACTCGGGGCAGGTGTGCCAGTCGTTGATGGTGCCGTCGTACTGAATACCGGGGTCGGCGCATTCCCAGGCGGCCTGGGCAATGGTGCGGAACAGCTTCTTCGCACCCACTCGTCCGATGATCTCGCCGCTCATCCGGCCGCGGAGCCCGAAGTCGGTGTCGGCCTCGACGGCGTGCATGAACTCGTCGGTGACGCGCACCGAGTTGTTGGCGTTCTGGTATTGCACCGAGGTGATGTCGGAGCCGCCGAGGTCCATGTCGAAGCCGGCGTCGCGCAGCACGCGGACCTTGGCCTCCTCCTTGGCCTTGGTGAGCACGAACTCCTCGATGTCGGGGTGGTCGACGTCGAGCACGACCATCTTGGCGGCCCGGCGGGTGGCGCCGCCGGACTTGATGGTGCCCGCGCTGGCGTCGGCGCCGCGCATGAACGACACCGGCCCGGAGGCGGTGCCGCCCGAGGACAGCAGCTCCTTCGACGAGCGGATGCGCGAGAGGTTGAGCCCGGCGCCGGAGCCGCCCTTGAAGATCAGCCCCTCCTCGCGGTACCAGTTGAGGATGGACTCCATCGTGTCGTCGACGGCGAGGATGAAACACGCGCTGACCTGCTGCGGAGAGCTGGTGCCGACGTTGAACCAGACCGGCGAGTTGAAGCTGAACACCTGGTGCAGCAGCATCCACGTGAGCTCGTGGGCGAAGATCTCGGCATCGGCGTCGGTGGCGAAGTAGCCGTTCTCCACCCCGGAGCGGTGGTAGACGCCCACGACCCGGTCGATGAGCTGGCGCAGGCTCGACTCGCGGGTGGGCGACCCCACGGCCCCGCGGAAGTACTTGCTGGTGACGATGTTGGTGGCGTTGACCGACCACGAGTCCGGGAACTCGACGCCGCGCTGCTCGAAGTTGACCGTGCCGTCGCGCCAGTTGGTCATGACGACGTCGCGCCGCTCCCAGGTGACCTCGTCGTAGGGGTGCACACCGGCGGTGGTGTGGATCCGCTCGACGGTGAGCCCGGCGGGGCGCGCCTGCTTGGCGGGGGCCTTCCTGGCCCGGCCGGACGGTGCGGACCCGGACGATGCAGAGCTGTTCGACGCGCTGGTGCCGACGGTTTCGGTCATGGACGATCCTCTCCTCCGGACGGCGACGGGCTGGGGCCGCCGCGTCCGCGGTGTTCTGGTGCTGACTGCTCTGGATCTGGGCTGCTCTGGTGGTGCTCGTGCCGGTACTGCTCGTGCCGGAGTGCTCGTGCGGCGGCGCTGCCGGGAGCGCGGGCCGATCAGGCCGGTGGCGGGACGCCTTCGGGACCGCGCAGGTCGGCGATCTCCTTCTCGAAGTCCTCTATGGATGTGAACGAGCGGTAGACGCTGGCGAAGCGCAGATAGGCGACCTCGTCGAGATCCCGCAGCGGGCCGAGGATGGCGAGACCGACCTCGTGGCTGGGCACCTCGGCGGCACCCCGGGCCCGGACGGCCTCCTCGACGGCGTGGGCCAGCTGCTGCAGCGCGTCCTCGTCGACGGGCCGGCCCTGACACGCCCGACGCACGCCGCGCACGACCTTCTCGCGGCTGAACTGCTCGGTGACGCCGCTGCGCTTGACGACGGCGAGCACCGCCTCCTCCACCGTGGTGAAGCGACGGCCGCAGGCGACGCACGACCGGCGGCGGCGCGTGGCCTGACCGTCGTCGACCTCGCGGGAGTCGATCACGCGGCAGTCCGAGTGTCTGCAGAACGGGCAGCGCATCGGATTCCCCCTCTCCCAACCCGGCCGAGTCTACGCGGCAGAACCCCACCCGTGGACGAACAACAGGAGTGTAACCACAACATGTAGGGGTAGGGGAAGCCGGAGGGCCCAACGGAGCGGGAGTATCGTCCCATCGGGGGCAGCACCCCCGGAGAGTCAGCGAACGAGCACGCCCTGCTCCTGCGCCGGACCCGTCCACACTGGTGTGAGTGACCCGACGGTGACGGTCTGCTCGTGTCCGGCCGGAGCGTGCCGCGCCGCCGACGCCGCGTCGGCGAGCAGACCCAGCCCGACCACGACGGCCGCGGTGACCAGCAGTGCCACCAGCCCCGCGACGGCCCGCCGCACCCGGAACTTCCACGCGAGCGGCTCCGAGGCCCGCTGCGGGGCCCGCACCAGGACCCGCTCGTGTGCACCGGAGCGCTGCTCCGGCCAGGCGCGTTCGGCAGGACGGGAGACGGTGCGGCAGCCGGGGGCCTGCCGACCCGCCGTGGCGGCGGGGCGCACCGGCCGCGGACCGGACGCCCGCCGCCGCGCCGGCCGGTGGCCGGGCCGCGCCGACACGCCGTCGTCCACGCCGGGCGCGTCCGGGACGGGCTCGCCGTGGGCGGGCACGAGGGCCGGCACGAGCGAGAGGGTGGCGCCGGACCCGGTCCGGCCGTGCGTGGTCTCGGGGCCGAACATCTCGGCGTCGGTGTGGTCTCGCATCCCGCCGTCTCCGTTTCCGCAGGAGCCACCCTGCTGCTCAAACAGCCGTTCGAACGAACGCCTGTGCGATGTCTACCACCGGGCACCGACAGAATCGAGAATTGAGCGCGTGTCGTTCGAACATGTGTTTGGCGAGTGACGGATCTACGACTACGGTCGTGCATCGACGGCGGTGGTGACGGGCCGGAACACGTATCCGGGCCACCACTGCGACACGCAGCATCGGCGAGGAGGAGCGAACACGATGGCACGGGACGAGCCCGGCACCGAGGCCGCAGGGGCCGGCCCCACGGCCCGCACCACCATGGCCCAGGTCAGTACGTTCCCGGAGCCGCCGGACCGGCCGGCGGTGCTGACGGCGCGCCAGCGCAAGGTCCTGGAGGTCATCCGCGACTGGGTGGAACGCTTCGGCTACCCGCCCAGCGTGCGCGAGATCGGAGACGCCGTGGGCCTGACGTCCACCTCCTCGGTGCACCACCAGCTGCGCACCCTGGAGAAGAAGGGCTACCTGCGCCGCGACCCCAACCGCACGCGCGCGGTCGACGTGCGCCCGCCGGACGACGGCTCGTCGGCCGACGACACCGACGCGAACGACCTGCACCCGGCTCCGGCGTTCGTCCCGCTGCTGGGCAGCATCGCCGCCGGTGGGCCGATCCTGGCCGAGCAGGCGGTGGAGAGCGTCTTCCCGCTGCCGCGCGAGATCGTCGGCGAGGGCACGCTGTTCCTGCTCAACGTGCGCGGCGACTCGATGGTCGGGTCGGCCATCACCGACGGCGACTGGGTGGTCGTGCGCCAGCAGCCCGTGGCGGAGAACGGCGAGATCGTGGCCGCGATGATCGACGGCGAGGCCACCGTCAAGACGTTCAAGCGCAAGGACGGCCACAACTGGCTGATGCCGTCCAACCCGGCGTACGAGCCGATCCCGGGTGACGACGCCACCATCCTGGGCCGGGTCGTGGCGGTGCTCCGCCGCCTGTAGGGATCAGCCCGGCACGATCACCACGGGATAGCGGGCGGTGCGCACCAGCACCCCCGCCACCCCGCCGAGCACGAGCCGGCGCATGAGCCGGTAGCCGCGCGAGCCCACCACCAGCACGTCGGTGCGCTCGGGCAGGTCGGCGAGCACGTGCGCCACCGGCCCCCGGACGACGTCGACGATCGCGTCGATCTCCACCGGCGCCGAGGCGATGCCCTTGTGGGCGGTGGCCGTGGCGTCGGCGACGTCGTCCTCGGTCTCCGCGACGGTGACGAACCGCAGCGCGGCCCCGGTTCGGCTGGCGAGGTGCACGGCCATGGCGACGGCCCGGTCGGCCTCGGGGCTGCCGTCGTAGGCCACGGACACGACCGTGATCCCGCGGGTGGCGATGTGCCGGTAGCCGCGCGGGGCGATCGCCACCGCGCACCTCGCGGTGGGCAGCAGGCGCTGCACGGTGCGGCCGGGAGCGAGCCGGCCCAGCATCCCGTGCCCGGTGGACCCGACGACGAGCACGGCGGCGCCCACCTCGTCGGCGTACTCCGCGAGCACGATCGAGGCGAGGCCCGGCCCGAGTGCCGCGAACTTCGGCTCGACCGGCCCCCAGCCCTCGCCGACGAACTCGCGGGCGCGCGCGAAGCGTTCACCCGCCACCGCCTGTACCTTCTGCCGCCACCGCGGATCCCGGGCCACGGCGGAGAAGCCGCGGCCGTCCTCGGGGTAGACGGTGGCGACCACCGGGTCGAGCCCGGTGAGCCGCGCCAGCTGCGCGCCCAGGACCAGCGCGTCGTGCCCGCCGGGCGTGTCCTCGTAGCCCGTCACGATCGGCACCCGATCACGCTAGCTGCCGGGTGCGGTGCACACACCGGTATGCGTGGATCGGTAACCCAGCCGTCACGGACGGGTCGTCGATACAGGTGTCACCGACGGCGGCGGGCCCCGTGCACGGCCATCGCGACGGCTCCGAGCACCAGCACCCCGACCAGGGCCGCGACGCCGATCAGCGAGGCGTTCACCGCGGGCTCCGGCGGCGCCTCCGTCGACGGCGCGACGGCAGTGCCGTCCCGGGCGACGGCGGCGGCACCGGCCACCTCCCGGATCTGTCCGGCCACCCCGCCGCGCGACTCCGATCCCGACACCAGGGTGCCGTCGGCGTCGAACGCGACGGCCTCGCCCTGCGGCTCCCCGCCCAGCGGGACCTGGACGGGCGCCCCGGCCAGGGCCTCGACGACGTCGCCGCCGACGGGTACCGGGTAGAGCCAGGCGTCGGTGTAGCTGCGCAGCGCCACCACCCGACCGTCACCGCTCACGGCCGCCCCGGTGACCAGCACGTCCCCGAACGAGCCGACGGGGCCGCCGACGGTGGTCGAGTCCGGCAGCCGCACCTCGCCGACCTTCTCCAGCGCCGTGGCGTCGAGCGCGGCCCGGTAGATCCCGGACAGCCCGGTGACCTCCTTGGTGACCACCACGACGCGCCCCTGCGCGTCGGCCAGCAGGGCCTCGGCGTCGTGCGGGCCGTCGGGGTAGGTGAGCCGGTGCAGGACGGGTTCACCGCGGGCGGGCAGGACGATCACCGCGACCGTGCGGCGGGCGCGGTCGTTGTCGCCGATGTCGCCCACCCACAACGCCCCGTCGGGCCCCAGTGCGAGGTCCTCGGGATCGTAGGGGTCGATCGCCGCGGTGCGCCGTTCGACGACCGCGCAGGTGGCCGGGTCGAGCCGGTCGACCTCCACGCGACGGCCGCCGTCGGCCATGGCCCACAGCTCACCGTCGCGCACGACCAGCCCGGACAGCTCGGCGAGCCGCGGATCGGTGACGGTGCACCGGACCTGGGGGGCCGGCGCGACCGCTCCCGAGAGGGCGAGTGCACCGGCGAGGAGGAGACGGATCAGCGACCGGACCCGTTCGGGGGGGCGCAGTTCGGGACGGCGAAGGGAAGCACGGCCGTGGCGAGCTCGCCGCCGACGCGCGCGTGCAGCAGTGTGCCGTCGGGGGTGTGCTCCTCGGACAGCACGTCACCCTCGGCGTGCACGCGGGCCACGAGCGACCCCTCGACGTAGGGCAGCAGCAGCTCGATGTCGACCTCGGGCCGCGGCAGCAGCTCGGCGATGCGCGCCCGCAGCCGCGTGATGCCGTCGCCGCGGTGGGCCGAGACGAAGATCGCGTCGGGCAGCAGGTGGCGCAGCCGGGCGAGCTGCAGATCGCCCGCCACGTCGGTCTTGTTGACCACCAGCAGCTCCTGCGGCATCTTCCCGTGCCGCTCCTCGCCGATCTCGACGAGCACCTGCCGGACGGCCTTGATCTGGTCCTCCGGCAGGGGGTCCGAGGCGTCGACGACGTGCACGAGCAGGTCGGCCTCCGCCGTCTCCTCCAGCGTGGAGCGGAACGCCTCCACGAGCTGGTGGGGCAGGTGCCGGACGAACCCGACGGTGTCGGTGAGCGTGAACGTGCGGCCGTCGGTGGTGGACGTGCGACGCGTGGTGGGGTCGAGGGTGGCGAACAGCGCGTTCTCGACGAGCACACCGGCGCCGGTCAGGGCGTTGAGCAGGCTCGACTTGCCCGCGTTCGTGTAGCCGACGATGGCCACCGACGGGATCTCGTTGCGCCGCCGCGACCCGCGCTGGGTGTTGCGGACCTGGCTCATCGCGGCGATCTCGCGGCGCAGCTTGGACATGCGGGTGCGGATGCGGCGACGGTCGAGCTCGATCTTCGTCTCACCGGGGCCACGACCACCGATGCCGACGCCGCCCGCGGCGCGTCCACCGACCTGGCGCGAGAGCGCCTCACCCCAGCCGCGCAGGCGCGGGAGCAGGTAGGACAGCTGCGCGAGCTCCACCTGTGCCTTGCCGTCCCGGCTGCGGGCGTGCTGGGCGAAGATGTCGAGGATCAGCGCGGTGCGGTCGATGACCTTCACCTTGAGCTTCTCCTCCAGCTGCCGCAGCTGGCCGGGTGAGAGCTCGCCGTCGCAGATCACGGTGTCGGCGCCGCCCGCCTGCACGGCGGCGCGCAGCTCGTCGACCTTGCCGGAGCCGATGTACGTGGCGGGGTCGGCCTTGGGGCGGCGCTGCATCAGGGCGTCGAGCACCTCGGAGCCCGCGGTCTCCGCGAGGCGGGAGAGCTCGACCATGGACGCGCGCGCCTGCTCGGCCGTGCCCTCGGTCCACACCCCGACGAGCACGACGCGCTCGAGGCGCAGCCGGCGGTACTCGACCTCGGTGACGTCGGTGAGCTCGGTGGAGAGTCCGACCACGCGGCGGAGCGACGAGCGCTCCTCGAGGTCGAGGTCTCCGGTGGTGGGGACGTACTGCGTCGAGGCAGTCTGGGCGGGTTCAGTCATCGTGTCAGTCATGCTCCCATGCCAACGCGAGCGCTGTCTGGTTTGTTTCAGACGATCCCGTCGAACCAGTCGCGGTCGATCTCGCCGTGGGCGACGAGGACCGCGGGGCCGTGCAGGGTGGTGGTGGTCTCGTCGACCGTGACGCCGAGGCGCCCGCCCGGGGTGTGCACGGCGATGGTGCCCGTCTCGCGTCCGGCGTGCCGCAGGGCCGCCACCACGGCGGCGACCGTGCCCGTGCCGCAGGACCGGGTCTCCCCCACGCCGCGCTCGTGCACCCGCATCTCGATCTCCTCGCCCACGATCGGCGACACGAACTCGACGTTGACCCCGTGCGGGAACAGCGCCGGGTCGTGGCCGGGCGGGCGGGTGAGGTCGAGCGCGCCGATGGCCACGTCGGTGACGCACGCCAGGTGCGGGTTGCCGACGTCGACGGCGACGCCGGGGAACGCGTGGCCGTCGAGGCTCGCGGTGGCGGCCTCCCCGATGCGGGCGCGTCCCATGTCGACGGAGACGTGGTCGAGGCCGACCTCGACACCCCGGATGCCGCCGCGGGTGCCGAGCCGGAACCCGCCCTTCGGCAGCCAGCCGCGGTGCTCCAGGTAACGGGCGTAGACGCGCACGCCGTTGCCGCACATCTCCGCGACGCTGCCGTCGGCGTTGCGGTAGTCCATGAACCACTCGACGTCCGGGTCGGGCACGGGGCCCTCCTCCAGCGCCTCCCAGCGGACCACGCGCAGGACGCCGTCCGCGCCGAGGCCCCTGTGCCGGTCGCACAGGGCGGCGACGCGGCTGGGGGTGAGGTCGAGTCCGCCGTCGGGGTCGGGGAGCACGACGAAGTCGTTCTCGGTGCCATGCCCCTTGCTGAACTGCACGTCAGGAGCGTACCCGCGCGGTGATCACGGCCCGCGCCCGGTCGATCACGTCGGGCTCACCCGCGTCGAGCCAGTGGATCCGCTTGTCGCGGCGGAACCAGGAGCGCTGCCGGCGCACGAACCGCCGGGTGGCGACGACGGTCTCGGCGGCGGCGTTCGCGAGCTCTCCCGGACCGTCCAGTGCGGCGAGCACCTGCTGGTAGCCCAGCGCCCGCGACGCCGTGAGCCCGTCGCGCAGGCCGGGCAGCCCGCGCGTCTCGTCGACGAGGCCGGCGGCGAACATCCGCGCGACCCGGCGGGCGATCCGGACGTCGAGGTCCCCCGTCGGACGGTCGACGCCCAGGAGCACGGCGTCGTAGCGGGGGGCCGCGTGCTCGGGCAGCCGGGCGGGGAACGGGCGCCCGGTCAGCGCGATCACCTCCAGCGCGCGGACGATCCGGCGGCCGTTGCTCGGCAGGATCGCGGCGGCCGCAGCCGGGTCGACCGCCGCGAGCCGTCCGTGCAGCGCGGCCGACCCCTGCGAGGCGAGCTCGGCCTCCAGCTCCGCGCGCAGGTCGGGGTCGGTGCCGGGGAACTCCAGCTCGTCGACCACGGCCTGTACGTAGAGCCCCGATCCCCCGACGAGCACGGGTGTGCGACCGGCCGCCCGGATCCGTTCGATCGCGGCGCGGGCGTCGCGCTGGTAGGCCGCGACCGACGCGGTCTCGGTGACGTCGAGGACGTCCAGCAGGTGGTGGGGCACGCCGCGGCGCTCGGCCACCGTGAGCTTGGCCGTGCCCACGTCGAGGCCGCGGTAGAGCTGCAGGGCGTCGGCGTTGACGATCTCGCCGTCGAGCAGTTCGGCCACCGCCAGGCCCAGGTCCGACTTGCCGGTGGCGGTCGGTCCGGCGACGACGATCAGCGGTTTCAGGGCGTCCACACCGCCACGTGGTAGGCCACCCCGAACGGGACGGACGAGTGCAGCAGCTCGCCCCTCCACGACCGGCCCGCCGTGGCCCCGGCCAGCACCTGCCAGGGGGCGCGGCCGGAGGCGAACAGGGCCGTCGCCAGGTCGGGGTCGAGTGCGGCCAGCGCCGCGGGATCGGCGTCGCGCAGCGCGGCGGCCACCGACGCGTCGAACGGGCCGGCGCGCTCGTCGAGGTAGCCGGGGGCCTTCTCCGTGTGCGTGGCCGCGCCGTCGCCGACGACGAGCAGGCCCACGTCCTCCGCTGACAGCACCCGGCCGAGGGCGGCGCACTCGTCCGGTGACGCGTCCGGGGCGATCAGCTCACCCCGAATGCTGACGTCCGCACCGGTCTGGCCCGCGAGCCACCCCGCGACCAGCAGCGGCAGCGGGAAGCGGCGGTCGACCGGCGCTTCCGAGCCCGCGGTGTCCAGGCCGACCACGACGTCCGCGCCGAACCCGACGAAGCTGCCCCGGGCGTCGGGGGTGACGGTGCGGCGACCGCCGTCGTCGGCTCCCACGCATACCCACCTCGACGCGGCGCCGGCGAGCCGGGTGGCGGCCGCCACGCACGCCGCGCGCAGCTCCGCCGTCTCCGCGGCGGCCCCCGTGGCCAGCTCGGGGAGCAGCAACGGCGGCTCAGGAACGACGGCGATCATCGACAGCACGTGCAGCAGGCTAGTGCGGCTCGCCGACGGGGAGCCGCCGCTGGCTGGGCAGCGCCCGTCCGAGGCGTTCCGATCCCGGCCGTGAACTGCTTGAATCGGCTCCACGGCCCCGGTCCCGACGATCGGCACGGCCGAGTGCGCACGGCTCCGCCTCCGGGCGGGGCGCCCGTCGTTCGCGGCGGGCCGGAAAGCAAGGAGGACGACGGTGTCGGAGCAGCAGGCAGCGGAGCAGGCGGTAGACCACGCAACGGGCCCCGACGAGGTGGTCGGTATCCCTGCGCAGGACGCGCGGCCCGCCGAGGCCGGCCACGAACCGGGACTGCCCCCCGCGGTCCCCGAGGTTCTCACCGACGCCGCGAACCCGGCCCCCGAAGCCGCCGCCGACCCCGCGCCGGCGCCCGTGACCCCCGCCACCGTGAACCCGGCCGAGGCCGACCCGGTGCCCACCGCGGCCGGGACCGACGAGCCCGCTGCGGCGGTGTCGCCGGCCACGGTGGCGCCCGAAGCGCCGGCCCCGGCCGTCGATGCCGCTCCGGCCGCCGGGACGACGGCCCCGACGACGCCCGCAACGCCGACGCCCGCGACACTCGCCCCTGCGGCACCCGCCGGCGCGACACCGGTCCCCGCAGCGCCCGCCCCTGCGGCACCCGCCCCCGCGACTCCGGCTCCGCCCCGGCCTGCTCCCCCGCGTCCGGCCCCGCCCCGCCCGGGTCCGCCCGCGGTGCCGGCGCCGCCGCCGGCCGCGGCCCGCCCGGCGGCCACCGCGCCCTCCGCGGCGCGCTCCACCGAACCGGCGACGGCCCATCCGGCTGCACAGCCCTCGCCCGTCGCGGCGGCGAGCGCCGACCCCTCGCGCTGGGGTCGGGTCGACGAGGAGGGCGTGATCTACGTCCGCACCGCCGACGGTGAACGCGTCGTCGGCTCCTGGCAGGCCGGCGCGCCTGAGGAGGGCCTGGCCCACTTCGCCCGCCGCTTCGACGACATGCTCACCGAGGTGGAGCTGCTGTTCGCGCGGCTGCTGGCCGGCGGCGGTGAGCCGAAGCAGGCCCTGAGCACGGCGAAGACGCTCCGGGACGGGCTGCCCGAGGCCACCGTCGTCGGCGACCTCGCCGGCCTCGGTTCCCGGCTCGACGACCTCGTGGCGCACGCCGAGAAGTCGGTGGCCGAGGCCCGTTCCGCCCGCGACGCCCAGCGCGCCGCGGCCGTGGCCCGCAAGGAGGAGCTGGCCGCCGAGGCCGAGATCCTCTCCGCGGAGGCCACGCAGTGGAAGCAGGCGGGCGACCGCTTCACCGCCATCCTCGACGAGTGGCGCACCATCCGCGGCATCGACCGCAAGACCGACGAGCTGCTGTGGAAGCGGTTCTCCAAGGCGCGTGAGGCGTTCAACCGGCGGCGGGGCTCGCACTTCGCCGACCTCGACCGCCAGCGCGCCGGCGCCAAGGACCGCAAGGAGGAGCTCGCCGCGGAGGCGGAGAAGCTCGCCGACTCCGACGACTGGGGCCCCACCGCCGCCCGCTTCCGCGACCTCATGACGGAGTGGAAGGCCGCGGGCCGCGCCCACAAGGACGCCGACGACGCCCTCTGGCAGCGGTTCCGGGGGGCCCAGGACGCGTTCTTCGCGCGCCGGTCGGCCACCTTCGACGAGCGGGACGCCGAGTTCGCCGCCAACGCCGAGGCGAAGAAGGCGCTGCTCGTGGAAGCGGAGAAGATCGACACCTCCGACCCGTCCGGCGCCCGCGCGGCCCTGCGCGGCATCCAGGAGCGCTGGGAGGAGATCGGTAAGGTCCCCCGCGACGACATCCGCCCCCTCGACGCCCGGCTGCGGGCCGTCGAGGAGAAGGTGCGCGAGGCCGCCGACCGCCAGTGGCGTCGCACCGACCCGGAGGCCGAGGCGCGCGTGGCGCAGTTCAAGGAGCGCGTGGCGCAGTTCGAGGCCCAGGCCGAGAAGGCCCGCGCGGCCGGCAGGACCAAGCGCGCCGAGGAGGCCGAGGCCCAGGCCGCGCAGTGGCGGGAGTGGGCCGAGACCGCGGAGAAGGCGGTCCAGCACCGCTGACAGCCCCATGATCGTGAGCTGGCCGAAAAGCCCACGCGGTCGGGGGTCCGGCCCTCGTTCTTCGGGCGTGTCCACCCGATCCGACGTCACCGTCGCCGCCGACCGGGCCGACTCCGCCGCCGAACGCCTCACGATCAAGCTCCTCAGGGAGGCGGGCGTCAGCGGCTGGGTGCACGGCAGGCCGTTCGGGCCCTCGGTGATCGACTTCGCGTTCCCCGGCGCCCGGGTGGCCGTCGAGGTCGACGGCTGGGCGTGGCACATGGACGTCGAACGGTTCAGGGCCGGCCGGCACGAGGGCAACGCTCGTGCGGGCGACGTGGGACCTGCTGAGGTTCACCTGGCACGTCCTCACCCACCGCCCGGCCTACGTCATCGGCGAGATCCGGGCCGCCCTCGCCGCCGCCGCGCTCGCGTCGTGATCACCGGCTCGGTGGGGGCTGGTGATCTAGGGGCGGCGGAAGGCGATGCGCACCCAGCAGCCCACCAGGACGATCATGGTGAGCACCGTCAGGATCAGGCCGATGCCGGGGCCGGTACCGCCGGAGAGCACGCCGGTCTGCCGCGACCAGATCGCCCAGATCCCCGTGATGATCGAGATGCCGCAGCCGGCGGCGGCGAGCCAGGCCAGGCCCCACCAGCGGGTGGCCAGCGCCAGCGCGGACACCACCAGGCCGAAGCCGAGCGAGGTGAAGCTGAACAGGCGGGGCAGCAGGCCGAACACCTCGACGCCCGAGAGCACCTGCCAGCCCAGCGCGGAACCGGTCCACGGCAGGAACAGGGACCCGATCAGCACGAACATGGCGATCGACACCGTCAGGGCCGTGGTTCCGGGGTCGATCCGCTGCTCCACACGCCGGGTCACCCCCCTGAGCTCGCGATCGAGCTTCGTGAGCTCCTCAGGCACGTCGCTCATCAGGCTCCACATCCGGTGGTCGGGGCGAGCGGGGCGGGGGCGCCGAAGCTCGGCAGGCCCAGTCCGGTCGCGGTGGGGGTGGGTCGGTCGTGCGCGTCGCCCGCGCGGGTGCGGCGGTGGCGGAGCACCGGCCCGTCGGCGACGAGGTGGTGGGGGGCGCCGTAGCCGATCGCGACCTCGACGACGTCGCCGGGGCGGATCTCCGCGGTACCGGGGGCGAAGTGCACCAGCCGCCCGTCGCGGGCGCGGCCGGAGAGCCGGTGGGTGGCACTGTCCTTCTTGCCCTCCCCCGCGGCCACGAGCACTTCGACGACCGTGCCCTCGAGCATGCGGTTGGCGTCCCAGGAGATCTGCTCCTGCAGCGCGACGAGACGCATGTACCGCTCCTGGACGACGGCCTTGGGCAGCTGGTCGGGCAGGGTGGCGGCGGGCGTGCCGGGGCGCGGCGAGTACTGGAACGTGAACGCGCTGGCGAACTTCGCGGCCGAGACGACGTCGAGCGTGGCCTGGAAGTCCTCCTCCGTCTCGCCGGGGAACCCCACGATGATGTCGGTGGTGATCGCGGCGTCGGGCAGCGAGGCGCGCACCTCGTCGATGATCGAGAGGAACCGCGACGAGCGGTAGGAGCGGCGCATGCGGCGCAGCACGTCGTCGGAGCCGGACTGCAGCGGCATGTGCAGCTGCGGGCACACGTTGGGCGTCTCGGCCATGGCGGCGATGACGTCGGAGGTGAAGTCGCGGGGGTGCGGCGAGGTGAACCGGACCCGCTCCAGCCCCTCGACCGAACCGCAGGCGCGCAGCAGGTCGGCGAACGCGCCCCGGTCCCCGAAGTCCGCGCCGTACGCGTTGACGTTCTGGCCGAGCAGCGTCACCTCGAGCACGCCGTCGGCGGCCAGCGCCTGCACCTCGGCGAGGATGTCACCGGGGCGGCGGTCCTTCTCCTTGCCCCGCAGGGCCGGGACGATGCAGAACGTGCAGGTGTTGTTGCAGCCCACGGAGATCGACACCCAGCCGGCGTAGGCCGACTCGCGGCGAGCGGGCAGCGTGGAGGGGAACACCTCGAGGGAGTCCAGGATCTCGACCTGGGCCTCCTCGTTGTGCCGCGCGCGCTCCAGCAGGACGGGCAGCGCGTGCACGTTGTGGGTGCCGAACACGACGTCCACCCACGGGGCCTTGCGGACGATCTCGCTGCGGTCCTTCTGGGCGAGGCAGCCACCCACGGCGATCTGCATGTCCGGGTGCTCGCGCTTGACCGGGGCGAGGTGGCTGAGGTTGCCGTAGAGCTTGTTGTCGGCGTTCTCCCGGACCGCGCACGTGTTGAACACCACGACGTCGGCGTGGGTGTCGGCCGCGGCCCGGACGTAACCGGCCGACTCGAGGAGCCCGGCCATCCGTTCGGAGTCGTGCACGTTCATCTGGCACCCGTAGGTGCGGACGGTGTAACTGCGGGCCACCGTCCGAGGGTAGGCCCTGCCGGGTCGACCCCGCGCCCCGGGGACGGCAGGATGCGGCCATGGCCACCCGCCGCGCCGTGCTCCGCGCCCTCGGCGCCCTCGGGCTGGTCGCGGCGCTCCCGGGGTGCTCGCGGTCCTACCCCGACCTGCGCCTGAAGCTCGCCACCGGCGCGAAGGGCGGCAACTACTTCACGCTCGGCACGGCGCTGGCCCGCGCCTGGCAGATCGAGCTCGCCGCCACCACCGAGGTGCTGACGACGGGGGGGTCGCTGGCCAACCTGACCCTGCTCGCCTCCGGCGGGGCGGACGTGGTGATCAGCCAGGTGGACACGGCGGCCGACCAGCTGCGGCGCACCCCCGACGGCCCGCGCTCGCCACGGGCGCTGTCGCGGATCTACGACGACGTCGTGCACGTCGTGGTGCCGGCCGGCTCACCGGTGACAGCGCTCGCCGGGCTGCGCGGAGCGCGGGTGTCGGTGGGCGCGAGCGACTCGGGCGTGCTCGTGATCGCCCAGCGACTGCTGCGCGCGGCCGGGATCGACCCGGTCACCGGCATCCGGCCGACGAACCTGGGCATCACCCAGTCGGTGGCCGCGCTGGAGGCGGGCACGATCGACGCGTTCTTCTGGTCGGGCGGGCTGCCCACCCCGGCCGTGGACGACCTCGCCCGGCGGCTGCCGATCCGGTTGCTCGACCTCGGCGACATCCAGCAGTCGCTGCGCAAGGTCTACCCCGTCTACACGCCGGGCACGGTCCCGGCCGGCTCCTACACGATCCCCGAACCGATCCAGACCCTGCTCGTGCGCAACTTCCTGCTGGTCGGCGCAGCCATGACCGACGACGTCGCGCACGCGTTGATCCAGGCCCTCTTCCAGCAGCAGCCCGCGCTGGCCCAGGCGATCCGGCTGGCGCTGACCATCGACCTGCGGGCGGCCATCGGCACCCAGCCCGTACCCCTGCACCCCGGCGCGGAGGCCTTCTACCGCGAGGCGAAGAACGCCGACTCCTGAGGGCTGCGGCTTCGCCGCCCGTGCGCGGAAATCAGTGCCCTGGCACTGATTTCCGCGCACGACCTGCTGTCTGCTCCCACGCAACGCCGTCGCGGTCGGCGTCCCCGTCGGCCGCACGCAACCGGGCCACCACCCGCAGGCCACCACTCTCCGGCAGCTCCAGGCGCAGCTCGCCGCCCGCCACCTCCGTGGTGCGGGCCGCGATCGCCAGGCCCAGGCCCGATCCCTCGACGTTGCTCTGCTCGGGGCTGCGCCAGAACCGGTGGGTAGCACGTTCCAGGTCGTCGGGGGCCATGCCGGGGCCGTGGTCGCGCACCGCCACCTCGACGTGGCCGTCGCCGGCGCGGGTGTCGACGTCGATCGTGGTGCCCGGGGGCGAGAACTTCACCGCGTTGTCGAGCACGGCGTCCAGCACCGTCTCGATCACCCCGGCCGGCCCCAGGGCCCGCAGCGCGGGCGTGCCGGTGCGCTCCAGGCGCAGCCCGGTGTGCTCGGCCAGCGGGCGCCACGCCTCGATCCGGTCGGCCACCCCCGCGTCGACGTCGACGGTGACGAGCGGGTTGGTGCGCTCGGCCCGGGCCAGGGCGAGCAGGCCGTCGAGCAGCGTGGACAACCGCTCCGCCTCCTCGAGCGCCGCCACCTGGTCCTCCGTGCCCGACGGGTCGACGTGGCCGTCCAGGTTGGACAGCCGCAGCCGCAGCGCCGTCAGCGGGTTGCGCAGCTGGTGGCTCGCGTCGGCGACGAACGTGCGCTGGGCCGAGTAGGCCTGGGTGACGGTCTCGGCCATGCGGTCGAACGACTCCGAGAGCTGGCGCAGCTCGGGCGGCCCGGTGCCGTCGGCCACCGGCTCGGCGTTCGCCCCGGCCAGGACGGCCGCGGCTACCCGGCCGGTGCCCTCGTCGAGCCGGCGCACGGGGCGCAGGATCCAGCGCACGATCGGGAGCGCCACCAGCACGGCCAGTGCGAGTGCCAGCAGCCCGGCCGCCGCCACGAGCGACCACACCTTGATCTCGCCGGCACGCAGGTCGTCGGTGGGCGAGACCGTGACCGTCGCGCCCCGCACCTCGCTGTCGACCAGCACCGGCTCCGCGAGCACCAGCGGCCGGGTGTCCCAGGGGAACCGCAGGTCGTAGGGATCCGAGCGGCGGTTGGCCAGCGCGAGGGCCACCCGGTTGCGGCCGTCGGCGTCCAGCGTCGGAGCGGGGTCGCGCGAGGAGGCGACCTGCTTGCCGTCGCGGCCGAGCACCGTCACCGCCACTCCGTAGACGGAGTCGTAGCGCTTCAGCTCGTCGGCGAGCCCAGTCGGGTCGTCGTCGACGAGGGCTCGCTCGGCGAGCGAGGCGTAGTAGACCGTGTCGGTGAGCCGGTCGGTGAACATCCGCGACTGGTCGGCCTGCGCGTTGCTCAGCGCGAGCGGGATCCCCAGCCCGGCGGCCAGCAGCCCGACGAGCACCATGATGATCAACAGCAGCCGGCCGCGCATGATCAGCCGTCCTCGGCCCCGGGCAGACCCAGCCGGTAGCCGACGCCGCGCACGGTCTGCACGAGGTCGGCGCGGCCCAGCTTCGTGCGCAGCGTGGCCACGTGCACGTCGAGCGTGCGGTTGGCGCCGGCCCAGGTGCGCCCCCACACCTCGGCGACGATCCGGTTGCGGGTGCACACCGCCCCGCCGGAGCTCGCGAGCATCGCCAGCACCTGGAACTCCTTGCGCGTCAACGACACCGGCTCACCCCCGACGGTGACGGTGTGGCGCTGCAGGTCCACGCTGACGTCGGCGACCTGCACGACGTCAGCGGTGGCCGACGGGCCGACCCGGCTGCGCCGGTAGACCGTGTGTACCCGGGCCACGAGCTCACCGATGTCGTAGGGCTTGACGAGGTAGTCGTCGGCCCCGGAGTGCAGGCCGAGGATGCGGTCGTCGACCTCGCCGCGCGCCGACACCACGATGATCGGCACCTCGCTGACCTCGCGGATCGCGCGGCAGACGTCGACCCCGTCGATGTCGGGCAGGCCGAGGTCGAGCAGCACCACGTCGACGTCGGCGAGATGGTCCACCGCCCCGCGCCCCACCGACAGCCGCGTCGTCGTCATGCCGTGCCGGTGCAGCGCCGGCCGCAGCGCCGCCGCGACGCGGTCGTCGTCCTCCACGAGCAGGATGTGCACCTGATCCCCCCGTCCGTCATCCGATCGCAACCCTATGGGTTGCTCAAGACGCTGGACTCGGATATCCGATCCCGCCTAGCGTCCCGATATGCCCGGAGGCCCCACATGAGCACGAAGCCGATGATTCGGATGCCTATGATCCGTATGACAGGCGTCGACAAGCACTTCGGCGACCTCCACGTCCTGCGTGACATCAACCTGGAGGTCGAGGCCGGTCAGGTCGTGGTCGTGCTGGGCCCGTCGGGATCCGGGAAGTCCACACTGTGCCGGGCCATCAACCGGCTCGAGCCCATCGACAGCGGGGAGATCGCCATCGACGGCGAGCTGCTCCCCGCCGAGGGCAAGGCCCTGGCCGGGTTGCGGGCCGACGTGGGCATGGTGTTCCAGAGCTTCAACCTCTTCGCCCACAAGACGATCCTCGAGAACGTCACCCTCGCCCCGATGAAGGTGCGCGGCACGAAGAAGGCCGACGCCGAGAAGGCCGGGCTCGCCCTGCTGGAGCGCGTCGGCATCGCCAACCAGAAGGACAAGTACCCCGCCCAGCTCTCGGGCGGGCAGCAGCAGCGCGTCGCGATCGCCCGGGCGCTGGCCATGAAGCCCAAGGTCATGCTGTTCGACGAGCCCACCTCGGCGCTGGACCCCGAGATGGTCAACGAGGTCCTCGACGTGATGACCACGCTGGCCGCCGACGGCATGACCATGCTCGTGGTCACCCACGAGATGGGCTTCGCCCGCCGCGCGGCCAACCGCGTGCTGTTCATGGCCGACGGCGAGATCGTCGAGGACGCCACCCCGGAGACGTTCTTCACCAGCCCCACGACCGATCGTGCCAAGGACTTCCTCGGCAAGATCCTCACCCACTAGCCGCTCCGCCCCGACGGAAGGACCCTGCTCCATCATGCGTCTCTCGCATCTCGCCCGCACCGGGGTGATCGCCGCCGCCGTGGCGCTCACCGCCACCCTCGCCGCCTGTGGGGAGCAGGCCAGCCTCGGCTCGTCAGGGTCGGCTCCGTCCGTCGCCCAGGGCGCCACCTTCGAGGCCGGCACGACGATGGCCAAGCTCCAGTCGGCCGGCACGATCCGCGTCGGCACCAAGTTCGACCAGCCGCTGTTCGGCCTCAAGGGCCTCGACGGCAACCCGGTCGGCTTCGATGTCGAGATCGCCAAGATCGTCGCCGCCAAGCTGGGCATCCCGGCCGACAAGATCACCTACACCGAGACGCCGTCGAAGATCCGTGAGGACGTCATCACGAACGACCAGGTCGACATGGTCGTCGCCACCTACACGATCAACGACGCCCGCAAGCAGAAGATCTCGTTCGCGGGCCCGTACTACGTCGCAGGCCAGGACCTCATGGTCAAGGCCGACAACACCACGATCACCGGTCCGGACTCGCTGAAGACGGCGAAGGCCCGCGTGTGCTCGGTCAGCGGTTCGACGCCGGCCAAGACGATCGAGAAGTACGTCGACGCGGGCAACATCGTGCTCTTCGACGTCTACTCCAAGTGCGCCGATGCGCTCCGCAACGGTCAGGTCGAGGCGGTCACCACCGACAACGTGATCCTGAGCGGGCTGGTGGACTCCAGCCAGGGTGCGTTCAAGCTGGTCGGCAAGACCTTCACCAAGGAGCCCTACGGCATCGGCATCAAGAAGGGCGACACGAAGTTCTGCGAGTTCATCGACACGGCCCTCAAGGACTCGGTCACCGACGGCAGCTACGCGGCCGCGTGGACGGGCTCGGCGGGCAAGGTGCAGGGCGCGGTTCCGGCGCTGCCGCCGGCTGACCCCTGCAGCTGATCACCGCACGACCACGACGAGGTGCGCGGCCGTACGGCCGCGCACCTCGTGTCGTCTCGACCCCCAGTAGGAGTCCAGTGTGGACGCTCTGATCGCGGAGTTCCCGCGGTTCGTCGGCGGGTTCCTCGGAACGCTCCGCCTCTGCCTGTTCGCCGCGATCGGCGCCCTGATCCTCGGCACGGTCCTCGCCGCCTTCCGGGTCTCCCCCGTGCCGCCGCTGCGCTTCGTCGGGCAGGCGTGGGTCACCGTCTTCCGCAACTCCCCGCTCGTCGTGACCCTGTTCATCTTCGCGTTCGGTCTGCCGCAGGTCGGCATCGTCTTCCCGACGTTCGGCGGCAACGCCTTCTTCTGGCCGGGTGTGGCGGGCCTGATCTGCTACACCGCCGCCTTCGTGTGCGAAGCGGTGCGCTCGGGCATCAACTCGGTGCCCCCCGGTCAGGCCGAGGCCGCCCGCGCGGTAGGACTGACGTTCCAGCAGACGCTGGGCACCGTCGTGCTGCCGCAGGCGTTCCGCACGGTCGTGCCGCCGCTGGGCAGCGTGATCATCGCGATGATCAAGAACTCCGCCATCGTGGGCGCGTTCGGCGTGACCGGGGAGCTGTTCTCGGTCGACGCGGGCAACACGGCGCTGGGCTACTCGGCGCTGTCGAGCCTCACCGGCGTGGCCATCGCGTACCTCGTCATCACCATCCCCGCCGGCATCGCGCTCGGCGTCATCGAGCGGAAGATCGAGGTGAAGCGATGACCGCTTCCGGCGACACACTCCGTCCCGTGGAGGCGACATGAGCTCCGTCCTCTACGACGCCCCGGGTCCGCGCGCCCGCCGGAACACGCTGATCTTCACGGTCATCGCCCTCGTGGCGCTGGCCGGCGTCGTGGCCCTCGCGATCGTCCAGCTGGGCCGCAACGGGCAGCTGGACAGCGCGAAGTGGGGCCCGATCTTCAACCCGGGCAACCAGTACTTCCTCGCGGTGTGGAAGTCCCTCGGCACCGGCCTGCTCGTCACCGTCGAGGCCGCGGCGATCACCCTCGTGCTCGCACTCGCGATCGGCACCGTGCTGTCGGTCCTGCGGTTCACGAGCACCCCCGCCTACCGCTGGCTCGTGGTGGGCGTCGTGGAACTGCTGCGCGGCCTGCCCGTAGTGATCACGATCTACTTCGCCTCGCGGGTGCTGCCGGAGCTGGGCGTCAAGCTGCCGCCGCTGTGGTACCTGGTGATCGGGCTGACGGCCTACAACTGCGTGATCATCGCGGAGATCCTCCGTTCGGGCATCGCGGCGCTGCCGCGCGGTCAGTCCGAAGCGGCGTACGCCGTCGGGATGTCGCGGTTCCAGGTGCTGCGGCTGATCCTGCTCCCGCAGGCGTTCCGGATCATGCTCCCCGCCCTGATCAGCCAGCTCGTGGTGATCGTCAAGGACACGTCGCTGGGCTTCCTGGTGGTCGCGGGGTTCTCGGAGTTCGTCCGGGCCGCGAACACGGTGATCCAGTTCTTCGGTGGTTCGGAGGGCATCAACCTGCCGCTGCAGATGTACCTCGCCGTGGCGATCGTGTTCATTCTGATCAACTACTCGCTGGGCAAGCTGGCGGAGTACATCGACCGGCGATCGTCGCGGTCGAAGAAGGCGGTGGCCGACATCGCGACACCTCCGGTCCTGGTGGACGCCGGAATCGGCCGCGGCGCCGACTAGAGGTTCTCCACCACCACCGGCTCGATGCCCTCCCCCGCCGGGAGGTTGAAGCCGAGCACCTGGGCGTAGAAGCTCAGCTCCGCGTCCAGGGCCCGGCGGATGTTCTCCGAGCGGCGGAAGCCGTGCTGCTCGCCGTCGAACAGCAGGTAGGCGACGGGGACCTTGCGCTCGCGCAGCGCGTCGACGATCTTCTCGCTCTGGTTGGGCGGGACGATCGGGTCCTGCATGCCCTGCAACACGATCAGCGGCTTCGTGAACCGCTCGACGTGGTGGATCGGCGAGCGCTCCACGTAGACGTCGCGGTCCTGCGGGTAGGGGCCGACGAGGCGGTCGAGGTAGCGGCTCTCGAACTTGTGGGTGTCGGTGGCCAGCGCCTCCAGGTCGGCGACGCCGAAGTGGTCGGCGCCGGCCGCGAACGGGGTGTCGTCGCGGGCCAGGGCGGCCAGGGTGGTGAAGCCGCCGGCCGAGCCGCCGCGGATCGCCATGCGGCCGCCGTCGACGCGGCCGCGGGCGGCGAGCCAGCGGGCGGCGGCCAGGCAGTCGGCGACGTCGACGACGCCCCAGTTGCCGAGCAGCTCCTCCCGGAACGCGCGCCCGTAGCCGGTGGAGCCGCCGTAGTTCACGTCGACGACGGCGAAGCCGCGGCTCGTCCAGTACTGGACCGACGTGCTCAGCACCGGCACCGCCGACGACGTGGGCCCGCCGTGGATCTCGACGAGCAGCGGGGGAAGGGCCCCGTCGGGGCCGGTGCGGTCGGGGTTGGCCGGTGGGTAGAACAGCGCGTGGGCGGTGCGGCCGTCGTCGGAGGGGAACGTGATGTGCTCGGGCACCGAGAGGTAGCCGGGGTCCACCCGCAGGTCGCGCGGCGCGCGCAGCGCCTCGACGGCACCGGTGCCGGGGTCGATCCGGTGCACCCCGACCTCCTGCTCCGGCGCGCCCGCCAGCACCACCACCGTGCCGTCCGGGGCCGCGCGCAGCGCTCCGAACAGCGAGAACGGCGTGTCGATGTCGGTGAGGGTGCCGTCGGCCGAGCGCAGGACGAGCCCGTCGTAGCCGTTGCGGCGGCGCGCGAACACCGTCGAGCCGTCGGGGCGCACCGCGTACCGCGCGGACCCGAACACCCAGGCGGGCACACCGATCTCGGCGTCGATGCGCACGACGGGCTCGATGTCCACGCCGGGCGCGCAGCGGTAGAGGTTCCACCAGTCGGTGCGGTCGCTGAGGAACCACAGCGACCCGTCGGCCTGCCAGCGGGGCTCGGCGACCGACTCGCCCTTCCCGCCCGCGATGACCGTCTCCTCCCCGGTCCGCAGGTTGCGGACCACCAGCTCGGTGGAGTCCCACGGCATCGACGGGTGGTTCCACTGCACCCAGGCGAGGTGGAGGCCATCGGGGCTGACGCGGGGCGCCGCGACGAAGTCCGGGCCCGTGACCAGCACCTCGGGGGTGCCCGGCGTCCGGGCGTCGAGCCGCACGATCTCGTTGCGGACGTCGGTGGCCGCCGGGCCGTCGTGGTGCTCCCGGACGCAGACGACCGTGGCCCCGTCCGTGGAGAGGTCGCCGTCGGCGTAGCGGTCGGCGCGCGGCGTGGCGGGCTCCGGGGTCAGCGGGGTGGCCCCGCCGTCGGCCAGCCGGTAGAGGCGCTGGTCGTCCCAGTTCACGAACCAGACCACGCCGTCGCGCGCCCACCAGGCGGCCCCGCCGTACTCGTGGACGGCGCTGCGGGCGTTCATGCCGTCGGGCAGCAGGTCGGTGGTGGTGTTGTCGGGGGTGCGGCGCACGATCTGGGTGCGACCACCCTCGGACGGCCGGCCCTCGTCCCACACGACGTCGTCGCCGTCGAGGTGCAGCGCCCCGAGCCGCACGGCGGCGGACACGACCAGCTCGGACGTGATGGGGGTGGGCCAGGAGCCGAAGGGCGCGGTCGTCACGTCTCGCCACGCTAGTGCCCCGACCGGGCGGGGTCACCACATGACGCGGCGCGCTCAGCGCCGGACCGTGTAGTGCAGGTGCAGCACCCGGTCGCCCCGGACCACCTGGTCCGGATCGTCGAGGAGCACCGTGCCGGCGTGGTCGCCGAAGTAGCGCACACCCTCGCCCAGCACCACCGGGGCGACGTCCATCGCCACCTCGTCCACCAGCCCGGCCGAGAACGCCTGCCCGCCGACGTCACCGGCCGTCACGCAGACCAGGCCGTCCCCCGCGAGCTCGCCGGCGAGGGCGATGGCCGCCTCGACCGAGCCCGCGGTGTGGAACGGAGCGTCCGGGTGCTCGGCGAGCCACGCCTCGGGCAGCGGGCGGTGGGTGACGACGACCAGCGCGTCCCCGGCTGCGGGCTTGCCGTCCCAGCCGTCGGTGGTGTCGAACAGGTGCCGCCCGATCACGGTGACCGAGATGGCGTCCCAGAACGGCTGGACGTAGCCGGCCGACGCCGGCGAGACCCGGAACCTCCATCCGCTCGGCGTGGCGACCACCTCGGTGTCCCCGTTGCCGTACCAGTCGAACAACGGCCCGACCGAGTCGTCGGGCCGGGCGATGAAACCGTCCAGGGACACGACGGCATGCATGACCACTCTTGCCATCTCAGCTCCTCAGCCGAACGAAGGGACGATCACCCGGTCCGGCGCGACGAGGAACACCTCACGGGGCTCGTGGCGCGGGTAGGGGCCGCCGGTGTAGGAGGCGAAGATCCGGTCGATGATCGCCCAGCCGGCGTCGCCGCCGACCCGTCCCACGACCCGGCCCCGGACCAGCGCGCTGCGCACGAGGTTCTCCCGGTCGGTCACCGAGATCGCGATCCGGTCGTCCGCGCGCAGGTTCCGGCCCTTGCGTGACTCGGGCGAGGTGAAGAACGCGAGGTGGTCGCCCTCGACGTCGATCATCACCGGCACGGAGTGCGGCGCACCGTCGGGCAGCAGTGTGGCGACGTGCGCGATGTTCGGGCCGGCGAACAGCTCGCGGGCGTGGTCGTCGAGCAATGGCATGGCGGGTCCTTCCGGAGGGTCGGGGACGGGGTCAGCGGTCATGGCTCCGGAGCCAACCGGCGTAGTCCGCCACGGAGCGTTCGATGTCGTAGTCGGGCCGGAATCCGGTGTCGGCCTGCAGCCGGGTGATGTCGAGGTGGCCCCCCCGGCGGCCGGCCCGGGGTACGGCCGGACGGGAGGTTGATGCCCGCGCCCGGGAGCAGCGCGTTGATGGCGTCGGCGACGTCGCCGAACCGTGCGGACCGCCCGCTGGAGACGTTGTAGGTGCGGTGGCCGAGCCGATCGGCGAGCACGAGCAGCGCGATGGCCCCGCCGCAGTCCTTCACGAAACAGAGGTCGGTGGTGTCGTCGGTGTGCACGCGCGGCCGCGCCTCGGGGTGCTCGCCGCGGACCGCCGCGCGGAGCAGGCCGGGCAGGGCGAGGAACGGGTTGTCCGGCAGACCCAGCGGCCCCCAGACCGTGCCGATCCGCAGGCTGATCACATCGAACCCGGCGCTGTCACCGACGAGCGCGGCGAACAGCTCCGCGGTCTTCTTGAACACCGGGATCTGGTGCACGGCCACCGCCGGCAGCGGTGCGTCCTCCCGCAACGGTCCTTCCCCGACCCCGGCGTACACGGCGATGGAGCTGGCGACGGCGAAGCGGCGCACTCCCCACCGCCGGGCCGCCGTCAGCGCGTTGAGCAGGGCGAGGGACTCGGCGCGCAGGTACGCGACCGGATCGGGGACGTCGTGGCGGGCCGCTGCGAGATGCACGACGCCCGTGATCTCGTGGCGCGCCCCGATGTCGAGGAACGCCGCCCCGTCGGTGGTGTCCAGCGGTTCGACGGCCACCCGGCCGGCGGGCTCGTCGGCGAGGACCGCCGGCAACCCGCTGGACCGGTGTGCGGTGAGCACGACGGACTCGCCCAGGTCGAGCAACGACCGCGCAATGTGCGACCCGATGGACCCCAGGCCGCCGGTGACGAGGATCATCGGTGTCCCCCCGCGACGGGACGGAGGGGGGCACCGGGTACCCCGGTGAGCCTGCGGCATTCGCGGGTGAGGTGGGCCTGGTCGTGGTACCCGCTCTCGACGGCCCATCCCGCGAGGTCGGCGTCCGCGCCGTGGTGCCGCTCGACGGAGGCCTGGAGGCGGGCGACGAAACCCTGGAACCGCAGGATGCGGTGCAGCTCCTTGGGGCCGACTCCGGCGGCCGCCCGGCACCGGCGCCGCAGCTGGCGCTCGGAGATAGACAGCAGCGCGGGCAGTGCCGCCGGCCGGCCGCCGCGCCACGGCATGAGAGTGCGGACGGCCTCGTCGACGAGCGGGTCGGGTTCGCCCGCCGTCCGGGCGACGAACGACTGCAGCCGGGCGAGCGCGACCTGCGGAGTCGGGGCCTCCCCGAGGCGGTCGGTGAGGCGGTGCAGGTCGCGCCAGAGGTCGGTGCCCGCGACGTCCTGGTCCACCAGCTCGTCCGCCGGCCGTCGGACGAGCCCGCCGAGCACGCCTGGCCGCAGCCGCACCCCGACCACCGTGCCGCCCACCGGGATGTCCTGGAACGTGGCCCGCGTCAGGGGCCCGAGCACCCGCGGTTCCTCGCCGAGCAGGCACAGCACCGAGGCCCCGCCGTGCGGAACGTGCCGCTGCGCCAGGGGCCGCTCGCCGACCTCCTGGATCCACACCGACGACGCCAGCGCGGTCAGCCTCGACGTCGGCACGCGCTCGACGTAGGTCGATCCCCCGGACATGCCGCCATTGTCCGGTGTCGTGGCCGCCCGGTCCGTCACCCTCACCGGGCCCGGGTGGTGCGCAGCGCGCTCAACAGCAGACCCGCCGCCTCACGCAGCCGGCCCGGGCGGACGACGGGCAGCAGCCCGGCCGCGCCGCGCAGACCCGTCCACCACCGCACGGTGTCGTCCTCGGCCACCGCGCCGACGGCCGGCGTCCCGCACGCGAGCACCGGGGCCGGCAACGTCGGGTACCAGCCACCGAGGCGCGGGTTGCGGCACGACAGCACCGTGACCGGGACGCGCACCAGATCGGGCAGCTCGCGGGCGATCCGCGAGCAGTTCGGGCACGAGACGTCGTAGATGATCACGACGTGGGCTGTCCGCACCCGGACGAGCATGCCAGCATCGGGGCATGAGCGATCCCGCGGAGCCCGCCAAGGACGTCGTCGTCGATGCCGAGATCGTGCCGGAACCCGCCCCGGCCACTCCCCCGCCACCCGCCCTCACCCCCGACTACGACGAGCACGGCGTACCGAGTTTCGACTACGTCCGCTCCACGATCGAGGGCCGGTTCGCCACCAGCGTCGGGATGGGCGAGCTCGCCGCCGACACCGCGGCGGGCCGTTCGATCGAGGAGCAGGAGGCCGAGCGGGAGAAGGCCGCGAAGGCGAAGCTGGAGGAGATCCGCCGCTCGATGGGCGGCTGACGCGTCTGGTGGATCTTGGTTGCCGAGCCCCAGTTCAGGAAAGCCACTTTCCGGTCGTCCGACGACAGCAAAGTGGCTTTCCTGAACCTCGGTGGCCCTACGCGCCCGGGCGCTTGAAGATCTTGTTCCCCAGCCACACCAGCGGGTCGTACTTGCGGTCGACCACGCGCTCCTTCATCGGGATCAGCGCGTTGTCGGTGATCTTGATGTGCTCGGGGCACACCTCGGTGCAGCACTTGGTGATGTTGCACATCCCCAGCCCGTGCTCCTCCTGCGCCGCCACCTGCCGGTCGGCGACGTCGAGGGGGTGCATGTCGAGCTCGGCGATCCGCATGAGGTAGCGGGGGCCGGCGTAGGCCTCCTTGTTCTCCTCGTGGTCCCGCACGACGTGGCAGACGTTCTGGCACAGGTAGCACTCGATGCACTTGCGGAACTCCTGGCTCCGCTCGACGTCGACCTGCGCCATCCGGTAGTCGCCCGGCTTCACGTCCGGCGGCGGCGCGAAGCTCGGGATCTCGCGCGCCTTCGTGTAGTTGAACGACACGTCGGTGACGAGGTCCCGGATCACCGGGAAGGTGCGCAGCGGCGTGACCGTGATGACCTCGGTCTCGGTGAACGTCGACATGCGCGTCATGCAGGCCAGGCGCGGCTTGCCGTTGATCTCCATGCTGCACGAGCCGCACTTGCCGGCCTTGCAGTTCCAGCGGACGGCGAGGTCGTTGGCCTCGGTCTGCTGGAGCCGGTGGATGATGTCGAGGACGACCTCGCCCTCGTTCACCTCCACCGGGTAGTCGACGAGCTCACCCTTCTCGGAGTCGCCCCGCCACACGCGGAAATGGGCGTCGTAGCTCACTTCATGGCCTCCCCGGCACGGTGTCCGCCGATTTCCTCGCCGGTGTAGTACTTCTTCAGCTCGTCGAGCTCGAACAGGTCCAGCAGCTCGGGCCGCATCGGCACCTGCTCCTTGCGCACCAGCTCGATGTTGTCCTCGCCCAGCGCCGAGAGCACGAGCAGGATGTGGCGCCAGTCGGAGTCCATCACCGGGTAGTCGTCGCGGGTGTGCCCGCCCCGGCTCTCCTGACGCTCCAGCGCCGCCTTGCCGACGCACAGCGACACCAGCAGCATGTTGCGCAGGTCGAGCGCGAGGTGCCAGCTCGGGTTGAACCTGCGCTGCCCGGTGACGCTGACGGTGCGCGTGCGGGTGGCGATGTCCTGCAGGGCCTTGAGCGCCATCTCCATCTCGTCGGCCTTGCGGATGATGCCGACGAGCTCGTGCATGGTCTTCTGCAGCTCCAGCTGCACCTGGAACGGGTTCTCCCCACCCTCGGTGGCGCTGGAGAACGGCAGCAACGCCCGCTCGACGGCCGCGTCGACGTCGGCCTGTGCGACCACCGGACGCGACGCCGTGGCGTCCACGTACTCCGCCGCGCTCTTGCCGCAGCGACGGCCGAACACCAGCAGGTCCGACAGCGAGTTGCCGCCGAGCCGGTTGGAGCCGTGCATGCCGCCGGAGCACTCGCCCGCCGCGAACAGGCCGGGGACGATCGACATCCCGGTGTCGGGATCGACCTCCACACCACCCATCACGTAGTGGCAGGTGGGGCCGACCTCCATCGGCTCCTTCGTGATGTCGACGTCCGCCAGCTCCTTGAACTGGTGGTACATCGACGGGAGGCGCTTCTGGATCTCCTCGGGCTTCAGGCGCGAGGCGATGTCGAGGAACACGCCGCCGTGGGGTGACCCGCGGCCCGCCTTGACCTCGGAGTTGATCGCGCGCGCGACCTCGTCACGCGGCAGCAGCTCCGGGGGACGCCGGTTGTTGTCGGCGTCGGTGTACCAGCGGTCGCCCTCCTCGGGCGTGGTGGCGTACTGGTCCTTGAACACGTCCGGGATGTAGTCGAACATGAACCGCTTGCCCTCGGAGTTCTTGAGGATCCCGCCGTCACCGCGGACGGACTCGGTGACGAGGATCCCCTTCACCGACGGCGGCCACACCATGCCCGTCGGGTGGAACTGCAGGAACTCCATGTTGATCAGCGTGGCGCCCGCGCGCAGGGCCAGCGCGTGGCCGTCGCCGGTGTACTCCCAGGAGTTGGACGTCACCGAGTAGCTCTTGCCGATGCCGCCGGTGGCCAGCACGATCGCCGGGGCGTCGAACTGCACGAACCCCCCGGTGTTGCGGTAGTAGCCGATGCAGCCGGCGATCTTCCCGTCGGCCTTGAACAGCTCGGTGATCGTGGTCTCGTGGAAGACCCGGATGTTGGCCTCGTAGTCGCCGGTCTCCTTGAAGTCCTCCTGCTGCAGCGACACGATCTTCTGCTGCAGCGTGCGGATCAGCTCGAGGCCCGTGCGGTCGCCGACGTGCGCGAGACGCGGGTAGGTGTGCCCGCCGAAGTTGCGCTGGCTGATCTTGCCGTCGGGCGTGCGGTCGAACAGGGCGCCGTAGGTCTCCAGCTCCCAGACACGGTCCGGGGCCTCCTTGGCGTGCAGCTCGGCCATCCGCCAGTTGTTGAGGAACTTCCCGCCGCGCATGGTGTCGCGGTAGTGGACCATCCAGTTGTCGTTGCTGTTGACGTTGCCCATCGACGCCGCGCAGCCGCCCTCGGCCATCACGGTGTGGGCCTTGCCGAACAGCGACTTCGAGATGATCGCCGTGCGCTTGCCCTGGCTGCGGGCCTCGATGGCCGCGCGCAGCCCGGCACCGCCGGCACCGATGACGACGACGTCGAATTCGTGCTTCTCGATTGCCTCAGTTGAATCAGACACAGTGGTCATTCCTTACCCCACGATCCGGAGATCGGAGAACCATCCGGCCGAGACGGCCATGATGTAGAAGTCCGTGATGGCCAACGTGGCCAGTGTCGTCCATGCGAGCTGCATGTGCTTGCCGTTGAGCCTGCTCACGAAGCCCCAGGCCTTGTAGCGCATCGGGTGCTTCGAGAAGTGGTTCAGGCGGCCACCGATGATACTGCGGCACGAGTGGCACGAGATCGTGTACGCCCAGAGCATGATCACGTTGATCAGCAGGATGATGTTGCCCAGGCCGAGGCCGAAGCTCCCGTCCTCCTTGATGAACGCCTTGATCGCGTCGTAGGTGTTGATGATCGAGATCAGCGCCGCGATGTAGAAGAAGTAGCGGTGCAGGTTCTGCCCGAGCAGCGGGAAGCGCGTCTCACCCGTGTACTTCTTGTGCGGCTCGGCCACCGCACACGCGGGCGGCGAGAGCCAGAACGCCCGGTAGTAGGCCTTGCGGTAGTAGTAGCAGGTGAGCCGGAACAGCAGCAGGAACGGCAGCGTCAGGCTCGCGTAGGGCAGGAACCACACGTCCGGCACGAAGCGTCCGAAGTGCGCCGACGCCTCGACACAGCCGTTCGACACGCACGGCGAGTAGAACGGCGTGAGGTAGTTGTACTCCGCGACGAAGTAGTCCTTCTGCACGAAGGCGCGCACGGTCGCGTAGATGACCCACGCGGCCAGGCCGGTGAAGTTCAGCAGCGGTGGCAGCCACCACCGGTCGGTGCGGAGCGTCCGGGCCGCGATCTGCGCGCGGCCGAGGGACGCATCTGTGGTGGACGACACGTCGTTGGGTCCTCGTTTCGGGAATCACGGTTCGGAAAGTGATCCGGAGGGTACGACGGTTGGGGCACGGTTGGTGAGCGGGGGCATACGAAAAGCCCGCCTCGTGACAGGGGTCACCAGGCGGGCTCGTCGTGATCGATACAGACGTCAGGCGCTCCTGCCCCGGCCGCTCGTCGCCGCGATGTAGTCGTGGTTGAGCTGGGAGATCACATCGAGCGGGATCTCCTTCGGGCACGACACCGTGCACGTCCCGGTGTTGGTGCAGCCGCCGAAGCCCTCGGCGTCGTGCTGCTCGACCATCCGCACCACACGGCCGTCGCGTTCGGGCTGGCCCTGCGGCAGCTCACCGAGGTGGGTGATCTTCGCGCCGAGGAACAGCGACCCCGATCCGTTCGGACACGCCGCCACGCACGCGCCGCAGCCGATGCACGCGGCCGCGGTGAACGCGCGGTCGGCGTGGACCTTCGGCACCGGGGTGGCGTGGGCGTCGGGCGCGGCCCCCGTGGGGACGCTGACGTAGCCGCCCGCCTGGATGATGCGGTCGAACGCGCTGCGGTCCACGACCAGGTCCTTGATCACCGGGAACGCCGCCGCGCGCCACGGCTCGATGGTGATCGTCTCGCCGTCGCGGAAGTGGCGCAGGTGCAGCTGGCAGGCCGTGGTGGCCTTCTGCGGGCCGTGCGGGTGGCCGTTGATCACCATCGAGCACGAGCCGCAGATGCCCTCGCGGCAGTCGTGGTCGAACGCCACCGGCTCGTCGCCCGAGAGGATGAGCTTCTCGTTGAGCACGTCGAGCAGCTCCAGGAACGACATGTCCTCGTCGGCGTCGTCGACCTGGTAGCCGACCATCGTGCCCGTGGCGTCGGCGTCGCTCTGGCGCCAGATCTTGAGCGTGAGTCTCATTACTTGTAGCTCCGCTGGCTGGGGTGGACGTAGGAGAAGTTCAGGTCTTCCTTGTGCAGCACCGGTGGCTCGCCCGCGCCCGCGTACTCCCACGCGGCGACGTAGCCGAAGTTCTCGTCGTCGCGCTTCGCCTCGTGGTCCTCGGTCTGGCTCTCGGCCCGGAAGTGACAGCCGCAGGACTCGTTGCGGTGCAACGCGTCCAGGCACATGAGCTCACCCAGCTCGAGGAAGTCGGCCACGCGGCCGGCCTTCTCCAGCGACTGGTTGAGCGTGGCCGCCGAGCCCGGCACCTTCACCGTGCGCCAGAACTCGCGGCGCAGCTCGGCGATGAGGTCGAGGGCCTTGCGCAGGCCGTCCTCGGTGCGCTCCATGCCGCAGTAGTCCCACATGATGTGGCCCAGCTCGCGGTGGAACGAGTCGACGGTGCGCGTGCCGTCGATCGACAGCAGCTTCCGGATGCGGTCGTCGACCGTCTTGCGGGCCTCGCCGACCTCCGGCGCGTCCGGGTCGACGGGCTCGAGGTGGTTGCTGGCGAGGTAGTCGCCGATCGTCACCGGGAGCACGAAGTAGCCGTCGGCCAGTCCCTGCATCAGCGCCGACGCGCCGAGCCGGTTGGCGCCGTGGTCGGAGAAGTTGGCCTCGCCGACCACGAACATGCCGGGGATGGTGCTCTGCAGGTCGTAGTCGACCCACAGCCCGCCCATCGTGTAGTGGACGGCGGGGAAGATGCGCATCGGCGTGGTGTACGGGTCCTCGCCGGTGATGCGCTCGTACATCTCGAACAGGTTGCCGTACTTCGCGGCCACGGCGTCACGGCCGGTGCGCTCGATGATGTCGGCGAAATCGAGGTAGACGCCCAGCCCCGACGGTCCGACGCCGCGCTTGGCGTCGCACACGTTCTTGGCGGCGCGGCTGGCGATGTCGCGGGGCACCAGGTTGCCGAACGCCGGGTACTGGCGCTCCAGGAAGTAGTCGCGCTCGTCCTCGGGGATCTCCTGCGGCGGGCGCAGGTCGCCCATCTCCTTGGGCACCCAGATGCGGCCGTCGTTGCGGAGCGACTCGCTCATCAGCGTCAGCTTGCTCTGGTGGTCACCGGAGACCGGGATGCACGTCGGGTGGATCTGGGTGAAGCACGGGTTGGCGAACAGCGCGCCCTTGCGGTGCGCGCGCCAGCTCGCGGTGACGTTGCAGCCCTTGGCGTTGGTGGAGAGGTAGAAGACGTTGCCGTAGCCACCGCTCGCCAGCACCACCGCGTCGGCGAGGTGGGTCTCGATCTCACCGGTGACGAGGTCGCGCGCCACGATGCCGCGCGCGCGGCCGTCGACGACCACGAGCTCGAGCATCTCGTGCCGGGAGTGCATCTCGACGCGGCCGGCGTCGATCTGGCGCTCCAGGGCCTGGTAGGCGCCCAGCAGGAGCTGCTGGCCGGTCTGCCCCTTCGCGTAGAAGGTGCGGGAGACCTGCACGCCGCCGAAGGAGCGGTTGTCGAGCAGGCCGCCGTACTCGCGGGCGAACGGCACGCCCTGCGCCACGCACTGGTCGATGATCTGCACGCTGACCTCGGCCAGGCGGTGCACGTTCGACTCGCGGGCGCGGAAGTCGCCGCCCTTGACCGTGTCGTAGAACAGCCGCTGCACCGAGTCTCCGTCGTTGCGGTAGTTCTTGGCGGCGTTGATGCCGCCCTGTGCGGCGATGGAGTGGGCGCGGCGCGGGCTGTCCTGATAGCAGAAGCTCGCGACCTGGTAGCCGGCCTCGGCCAGCGTGGCGGCCGCGGAGCCGCCGGCCAGGCCCGTGCCCACCACGATGATCTTCATCTTGCGCTTGTTGGCCGGGTTGACCAGCTTGACGCCGAAGCGTCGCTTCTCCCAGCGGTCCTCGATCGGACCTTCGGGCGCGGCCGTGTCGACGACGGGGTCGCCGATGGTGAAGTCGGAGTACATGCGTACTGCTCCCTTTCTCAGGCAACCAATCCGAAGGTGACGGCGAACGGGACGGCCAGGAACCCGACGGTGAGCACGACCGCGATCACCGTCGAGGTGACCTTCTGGGCGTGCCGGCGGGCACCGGAGGAGTGCCCCAGCGTCTGCAGGGCGCTCCAGATGCCGTGGCGCAGGTGGAAACCGACCGCGACCACGGCGAGCGTGTAGAAGAGCGTGACGTACCAGCGGCTCGGGGCGAAGTCGCTCACGACGTTGTCGTAGACCGCGCCCCCGACGCCGTTCGGGTTCAGCGTGCCCGTCGTCAGGTCGAGGATGTGGTAGACGATGAACAGCAGGATGATCACGCCGCCCCACCGCATCGTCCGCGCGGCGTAGGAGCCGGGTGTCTTCGGCGTGGCCGCGTACCTGACCGGCCGCGCCCTGGCCGCGCGGCGGGCCAGGATCGTGGCGGAGACGATGTGCAGGACGATCGACACCGTCAGGACCACGCGGATGATCCACAGCAGCGTCGAGTACGGCAGCGCGGGCTCACCGACGGTGCGCAGGAACTCCGCGTAGGTGTCCAGCTCGCTCCGGCCCAGGAAGATCTTGAGATTGCCGATCATGTGCAGGACGAGGTAGAGCACCGAGATCGCGCCCGTCACCGCCATCACGATCTTGAGCTGCAGTGAGGTGTTCCTGAGCCGCCGCACACCTGCGCCACCAGGGCGCTTCTGGACCGTCACCATGGACGCAAGGATGAGTATCGCTTCCGATCATCGTCCAATGCATCCACCGGCCGTAATCCATAGCGTTACGCTATTCCCATGACGCTGCAGCAGCTCTCGTACTTCGTCGCGGTCGCGGATGTGCGCAGCTTCACCCGGGCGGCCGACTCCGTCGGAGTGGCCCAGCCCACGCTGTCGCGCCAGCTCAGGGCCCTCGAGGCCGACCTGGGCTCCCCGCTGATCGACCGCGGCGGGCGCGACGGGCCCGTCCTGACCCCCGCCGGGGAGGCGGTCCTCCCGTTGGCCCGGCGGATGCTGGCCGACATGGAGACCGCGCGCGTCGCCGTGGCCGACATCGTCGGGCTCCGCCGGGGTCGCGTCCGCGTGGGCGCCACCCCGTCGCTGTGCATCGGCGTGCTGGCCGACGTGCTGCGTGTCTTCCACTCGACGTATCCCGACATCCAGCTGGAGCTGGTCGAGAGCGGGTCGCAGCCGCTCGTGCGGTCGCTGGTGCGTGGCGAGATCGACGTGGCGATGGTGATCGTGCCGCCGGCCGGGGTCGACCAGGCTCTGCACACAACGCCGCTACTGCGCGAGCGGCTGTCGGTGGCGTCGCCGGCGTCGGGCCGCTCACCGGGCTCGCGGGGGTCGATGGGGATGCAGGAGCTGGCCCGCCGACCGCTGGTGGTGCCGCGGGAGGGCTACGACGTGCGGGAGACGACGCTGCAGGCGTTCGCCGACGCGGGTGCGACGCCGCGGTTCGCCGTGCAGGGCGGGGAGATGGACGCCGTGCTGCGGATGGTCGAGGCCGGCACCGGGGTGGCGGTGGTGCCGGACCTCGTGTTCGCCGGACGGCCGCGGCTGCGCCGGACGGTCCTGACGCCGGCGCTGTACCGGACGGTCGCGCTGGCCCGGCGGGCCGATCTCGTGCCCACCCAGGCGGTGAAGGCGTTCCGCGACACGCTGCTCACGTTCCTGTCGGACCTGTCGGCGGCGGGCGGTTTCCCCGGCGACGTGCAGGTGCTGAGACGACCCGATCCGGCCTAACCTCTCCGTGTGCCCGCCGACATCCACTTCTACTTCGACCCGGTGTGTCCCTTCGCCTGGATGACCAGCAAGTGGGTGCGCCAGGTGCAGGCCCAGCGCGACTACACCGTCGAGTGGCGGTTCATCTCGCTGCGGCTGCTCAACAGCCACATCGACTACGACGCCCACTTCCCGCCGGAGTACGAGGCCGGCCACACCGCCGGCCTGCGTCTGCTGCGGGTGGCGGCGGCGACCCGGGCCGACCGGGGCCCGGACGCCGTGGCCACCCTGTACGCCGCACTGGGCTCGGCGATCTTCGACAGCCCGTCCTCCTCCGACAACACCGACGGGGCCCGTGGCACGCGGCCGTTCCTGGTCCCGGTGCTGGAGGCGTCGGGGTTGCCCGCATCCCTGGCCGACGCACTGGACGACGCGAGCTGGGACGAGCAGATCCAGGCCGGGACCGACGAGGCGCTCGCCCTGACCGGCAAGGACGTCGGGACCCCGATCCTGCACTTCGAGCCGCCCACCGGGGTCGCGTTCTTCGGGCCGGTGATCAGCCGCCTGCCTTCGGACACCGAGGCGGGTGAGCTGTGGGACCACGTGATCGCCCTGGCCCGCTTCCCCGGCTTCGCCGAGATCAAGCGGAGCCTGCGCGAGCGGCCCCAGCTGCGGGCGTTCGGCGTCGCCGAGGACGAGGCCGGGAAGCAGGAGGACTGGCACGGCGGGAGTCGGCGGCAGAAGAAGTAGCCGTGATCGCCAGGAGCGGGCAGGGAAGGCCACATCCGGCCGACCGGTACCCACTCCCCGCGATCATGGACCGGATCGCGGTGCCGGCCGGGGACGGATGGCGCGGCCGACCTCAGGGTCCACCGACGGATGGTTCCGGGCGGGACTGACCCAGTGGCGAGCGCGGTCGGGGGCGCCGTGAGGCGGGGAGCGCTCCGATCGCGGCCATGATGAGGCCGGGTCGACCCTGGGCAGCGGCCACCGACATCTCGTCGACGACTGCGTCCCGGCGCCCCGCGTCCTCCTCGCCGGCATCTCGGGACCGGGGACCGCGCCGGGGACGGCTCCGTGTCCCCAGCCGGTGACCACGATCGGGCCGGTGCCGGCCCCGGCGTCAGTCGACCGGGTCGGTGCCCAGCTCGTCGATCTCCGCGCCGTGGGCGGCCAGGGCCTCACGGACGACCCGGTAGGCGACGCCGCCGCCGTAGCCCTTGCGGGCGAGCATGCCGACCAGGCGGGTGGCGGCCTTCTTGCGCAGCTCGGGGGTGTCGGCGGGGACGGTGCGCAGCTTGCGGTCGACCAGCTCGCGGGCGCGGCGCTCCTCCGACTCCTGGTCGACCTCCTCCAGGGCCTCGCTCGCCACCTCGTCGTCGACGCCCTTGCGGCGCAGCTCCATCGCGATGGCGCGGCGGGCCAGGCCGCGGTGGTTGTGACGCGAGCGCACCCACTGCCCGGCGAAGGCGGCGTCGTCGATGAGGCCGACCTCGTCGAACCGTTCCAGCACGCCGTCGGCCACCTCGTCGGGCACACCCTTGCGCGCGAGGGCCTGGGCGAGCTCCTGGCGGGTGCGGGCCCGGTCGGAGAGCAGGCGGAGGCAGATCTCCTTGGCCGCCGCGACGGGGTCGGCGTCGGGATCGAGCTCGGCCGGCCTCCCCCGGCTGCCGAAACCGCCCCCGCCGCGCCGCGCCGACCGGTCCTCCGAACGGCCGCGCCCGCGGGATCCGGTGCCGGTCGCCTCGTTCCCGTCGGGAGGCCCGACCGGGTCGATGGGTGCGACGGGATCGGTCCGACCGGCGGCGTGCGGGCGGGAGCGTGGCGCCGGCCCCGGCGGCTCGGCCGCATCCGGACGCGGCACCGCGGCACGGCGCCGCGGGCTCCTGCCTCCGGGCGTGGCCGATCGCCGACCACGCCCGCCCGGCGCGAGGCCGGTGAGCTCGGCCGCCCGGAACACAGCTGCTGGAGCGGCGTCCAGACCGGCGATGTCGGCGACCTCGGCGGCCCCGGCCGCCGTCGTGCCGTGGTCGTCCGCCTCCCCCACCGGCGCAACGGGTGCGGCAGCCGGGGCGTCGAGCCGGTCGAACATCCCGGGCCGGTCGGCCGCCGGATCCGACCGGTGGACGGGATCCCCGCCGAAGCTCGCCACCGGCGCCGCCCGCTCCGGCTCGGCGACCTCGTCGAGGCGGACGACCCGTGGTGTCATGCTCAGAAGTCGACCGGCGCGGGCAGCGGGGCCGCCTCGGCGTCGAGCACGGGGCCGATGCCGAGCTTCTCCTTGATGCGCTTCTCGATCTCGGCCGCGACGTCGGGGTTCTCCTTGAGGAACTTGCGGGCGTTCTCCTTGCCCTGCCCCATCTGGTCGCCCTCGTAGGTGTACCAGGCGCCCGACTTCCGGACGATGCCCTGCTCCACGCCCACGTCGACCAGCGAGCCCTCGCGGCTGATGCCGACGCCGTAGAGGATGTCGAACTCCGCCTGCTTGAACGGCGGCGCGACCTTGTTCTTGACGACCTTGACGCGGGTGCGGTTGCCGACCGAGTCGGAACCGTCCTTGAGCGTCTCGATGCGGCGGATGTCGAGGCGCACGGAGGCGTAGAACTTGAGCGCCTTGCCACCCGTGGTGGTCTCCGGCGAGCCGAACATGACGCCGATCTTCTCGCGCAGCTGGTTGATGAAGATCATCGTGGTGCCGGAGTTGCTGAGCGCACCGGTGATCTTGCGCAGCGCCTGGCTCATGAGCCGGGCCTGGAGGCCGACGTGGCTGTCGCCCATCTCGCCCTCGATCTCCGCGCGGGGCACCAGCGCCGCCACCGAGTCGACGACGATGATGTCGAGCGCACCGGAGCGGATCAGCATGTCGGCGATCTCGAGCGCCTGCTCACCCGTGTCGGGCTGGGAGACGAGCAGGGCGTCGGTGTCGACCCCCAGCGCCTTGGCGTACTCGGGGTCGAGCGCGTGCTCGGCGTCGATGAAGGCGGCGATGCCGCCGGCGGCCTGGGCACTGGCCACGGCGTGCAGTGCGACCGTGGTCTTACCGCTGGACTCCGGGCCGTAGATCTCCACGACGCGGCCGCGGGGCAGGCCGCCCACGCCGAGCGCGACGTCGAGGGCGATGGAGCCCGTGGGGATGACGCCGATGGGCGGACGGGTGTCGTCGCCCAGGCGCATCACGGAGCCCTTGCCGTGGTTCTTCTCGATCTGCGCGAGCGCGAGCTCGAGGGCCTTCGCGCGGTCGGGCGTGGATGCGGGTGCCATCGTCGGGTCTCCACCTCAGTGATCGGGACGGTCTGTCGGTCTGTCGTCGACGGTAGGGGGGACCACCGACAATCCGTGGACGCGATGCGGATCTGTGGACAGTCACACCGCGATGTGGACAGAGACTAGCGAACGCCTGTTCGACCGGCGACATCGACACGCCGAACGTCTACGATGCCGCGCCCAGCGGCGGGCTCGGAGGTCAACGTCGGGCCGGCGGCACGTCGTAGACCTCGCACACCGCGGCCCACACGTCCTTCGGGTCGTACCCGAACTCGATCGCCTGCTCCACCGTGCGGTCCCCGAGCTGGGCGAACACGTGGTCGTGGGACACCGACGAGGCCCGGGCCGGGCCGAACTCCGTCTCCATGAGCTCGCGGAAGTAGGTCAGTCGCACCCGACCACGGTAATGGCAGGGTGGGGGCATGACCGACCTGCTCCCCGGGGTATGGGCCGCGCTGGGTGGCGCGCCGGAGGACCTCGACCGGCTCACCGTGAGCGGCCCGCCGGCCGTCCTGGCGTCGACGTTCCCGCTCACGGACGTGGGTGTCGCGGCCGTGGGCGCGAGCCTGCTGGCCGCCACCACCGGCCCCGTCGCACTCGACACCCGGCAGCTCGCGATCGCCCTCCGCAGCGAGCGGTACCTGCTCCGCGACGGGCGGTCGCCGGGCAGCCCGTTCGACCCGCTCTCGGCGTTCCACCGCACCGCCGACGGCTGGCTGCGGCTGCACGCGAACTACCCGTGGCACCGGGCCGCGGCGCTGGCCGTCCTGGGGTGCACGCAGGGGCAGGCGCCGGCCGCGATCGCCGAGCGGGGCGCCGTCGAGCTGGAGACGGCGGTGCACGAGGCGGGCGGGGTCGCGGCCGCGGTGCGCACGGAGCAGGAGTGGCGGGCCACCGCGGGCGAGCCACCACCGCTGGTCGAGCTCCGGGAGCTGGGGCCCGCCCCCGCCCGGCCCCGGCGACGCCCGCGGGTGCTGGACCTGACGCGGGTGATCGCCGGCCCGGTGGCCACCCGCACGCTCGCCGCGCACGGCGCCGACGTGCTCCGCGTCGACGCACCCGACCGTCCGGAGATCCCGCTGCAGTACTGGGACATGCTGCCGGGCAAGCGCAGCGCCCTGCTCGACCTGGCCGACGCCGCCACGCGCGAGGAGCTGCTGGCGGGCGCCGACGTGGTGGTCGCGGGGTACCGGCCCGGCGCGCTCGACCCCTTCGGCCTCTCGCCCGGGGCGCTCGCGGAACGCCACCCGGGACTCGTCGTGGTGACGCTCTCGGCGTGGGGCCACCGGGGACCGTGGGGCGGCCGGCGGGGGTTCGACAGCCTCGTGCAGGCCGCGTGCGGGATCGCCGTGCAGGAGGGATCACCCGAGAAGCCGGGCGCGCTGCCCGCGCAGGTCCTCGACCACGCCACCGGATACCTCGGCGCGGCGGGCGCCCTGCTCGGGCTGGCCCGGCAACGTCGCGACGGGGGCACGCACCACGTCCGGTTGTCGCTGGTGGGGACGGCGGGCTGGCTGCAGTCGGCGCCGCACGTCGACGCCGGTGCGATCCCCGACGTCGACGCCACGCCGTACCTCACCGACGTGCAGGCCCCGGACGGCGTGCTGACGCTGGCGCTGCCCCCGGGCACGGTCGACGGCCGGGGGCTGAGCTGGCCGGATCCCCCACCCGCCTTCGGGGCCGCGCAGCCGGGCTGGGCGTCGTGACGACCGACCCCACCGGCTTCTCGTCCCCGGTCGGTCAGGTCGTGGTGCTGCTGGTCCTGCTCGCGTCGTTGACTCTGCTGCTGCGATGGTTCTGGCAGAACCGCAGGCGCTGATCAGCTGTTGGCCTCGACGTACGCGTCGGGGTCCTTGTCCTCGCCCGACAGGCCGCGGCCGCCGGGGTGCTCGGCGAAGTACTGCTCGTACCTGGCCCCGAGCTCCTGGCGGAACTCGACGGAGGCGACGCGCAGGAAGTCCGGGATGTCGTCGCGCTCCTCCTCGGCGAGGTGCTCGTCGTTGGCGTCGCGGGCGTCCTGGATGCCGGCCCACCACTCGTCGCTGCCGACCTCGGCGGCCTCGGAGCGCCGGATGCCCTCGCGGATCTCGTCGTGGTCGCCGATGGCGTCCTTGGTCTCGTCCTCGCTGCCCTCCACGTTCTGCAGCAGCGCCGGGTAGAAGTGCGCCTCCTCGGCGGAGGCGTGGATCTCCAGCCGCGCGGCGAGGCCGAGCCAGATCTCGTTGGCGGCCTGCGTGTTCCCCCGCTGGGCGAACAGCTCCTCGAACCGGGTCCGGAAGTTCTCGTGGTCGTCGAGGATGAGACGGATGACGTCGGGCATGGGCACAGAATTGCCCCTCGGCGGCTCCCGTAAACGCCGCGGCGGCCGCGTCACGCGCCCGGGCGACGGCGCGAGCAAGGTGGGGCCCTCGTGGAGCAGGTGCGGGTGGTCGGCGACGGCATCGCCCCCGGTGAGGCGGGCGGAGGTGGCGCGCATCCGGTCCTGTTCGTAGGGGTGCCCCGCCCATCTCGAGGGGCCCGGGGCGGTCGTCCGCGCGGCCGCGGTCGGGCTGGTCCTGGCCCGTCCGGGACGCCGCCGCCGCGAAACTGTCGGACCCCCGGCGCATGATGGTCCACGTGAGCGCGCTCGAGGGCTTCTCCCCCGCCACCCGTGACTGGTTCACGGGCGCCTTCGCCGCGCCCACCGGCGCCCAGGAGGGTGCGTGGAGCGCCGCGCAGGCGGGGAAGCACGCGCTGGTCGTGGCCCCCACCGGTTCCGGCAAGACGCTCGCCGCGTTCCTCTGGGCACTCGACCGGCTGGCTGCGCAACCCCCGCCGCCCGAGGCGAAGCACCGCTGCCGCGTCCTCTACGTCTCCCCGCTCAAGGCCCTCGCGGTCGACGTGCAGCGCAACCTGCGCTCACCGCTGGCCGGCATCCGCCAGGCCGCGCAACGGCTGGGGCTGCCGGTCCCGGACATCACGGTCGGCATGCGCACCGGCGACACCCCGGCCGACGAGCGGCGCCAGTTCGCCCGCACACCTCCCGACGTGCTGGTCACCACGCCGGAGTCGCTCTTCCTGATCCTCACGTCGGCGGCGCGCGAGTCGCTCCGGGGGGTCCAGACGATCATCCTCGACGAGGTGCACGCCGTCGCCGGCACGAAGCGGGGTGCGCACCTCGCGCTGTCGCTGGAACGGCTCGACGAGCAGCTGGATCGCCCGGCCCAGCGCATCGGGCTCTCGGCCACGGTCCGCCCGCTCGACGAGGTGTCCACGTTCCTGGCGGGGGCGCGGCCGGTGGAGATCGTGCAGCCGCCCATCGCCAAGGTCATCCAGGTGTCGGTCGAGGTGCCGGTGCCCGATCTCGCGGCGCTGGACGAGCGGCCGGCCCCGGGCAGCTCCGACGAGGAGGTCATCGGCTCCGCGGCCGGCACGGCGCAGAAGCCGTCGATCTGGCCGGCGGTGGAGCGGCGGCTGCTGGAGCTGGTGCGCGAGCACCGGTCCACCATCGTCTTCTCCAACTCCCGGCGGCTGGCCGAGCGGCTGACGTCGCGGCTGAACGAGCTGGCCGCCGAGGAGGCAGAGGGCGTTCAGGATCTCGACGAGTTCCCGGCCGAGGCCATCGGCCAGTCGGGCATCGGGGGCGGGGCCCCACCGGTGGTCGCCAAGGCCCACCACGGGTCGATGTCCCGCGAGCAGCGCACGCTCGTGGAGGAGGAGCTCAAGGCCGGGCTGCTGCCGTGCGTGGTGGCCACCTCCAGCCTGGAGCTCGGCATCGACATGGGCGCGGTCGATCTCGTCGTGCAGGTGGAGGCGCCGCCGAGCGTGGCGTCCGGGCTGCAGCGGGTGGGCCGCGCGGGCCACCAGGTCGGGGCCGTCTCCAAGGGCGTGGTGTTCCCGAAGTACCGCGGCGACCTCGTGTCGTGCGCGGTGGTGGCCGAGCGGATGGCGGGCGGGCGCATCGAGTCGATGCGCTACCCGCGCAATCCCCTCGACGTGCTGGCCCAGCAGATCGTGGCGATGGTGGCGCTGGAGCCGTGGTCCTACGAGGACCTCGCCCGGGTCGTCCGCCGCGCTGCTCCTTTCGCCGCGCTCCCGGATTCGGCGCTCAACTCCGTGCTCGACATGCTCGCCGGCCGCTACCCGTCCGAGGAGTTCGGCGAGCTGCGGGCGCGCATCACGTGGGACCGTGTCACCGACCAGCTCCAGGGCCGTCCCGGCGCCCAGCGGCTCGCGGTCACCTCCGGCGGCACCATCCCCGATCGCGGCCTGTTCATGGTCATGACGCCCGGCGGGGCCGACGGCGCGGGGTCGCGCGTGGGCGAGCTGGACGAGGAGATGGTCTACGAGTCGCGGGTGGGCGACACGTTCCTGCTCGGCACGTCGAGCTGGCGCATCGAGGACATCACCCACGACCGCGTGATCGTCACTCCCGCGCCGGGGGTGCCCGCCCGCATGCCGTTCTGGAAGGGCGAGTCGATCGGGCGGCCGCTGGAGCTCGGGCGCGCCGTGGGGGCGTTCGTCCGCGAGATGTCGGCGCTGGGTGAGGAGCCCGCGCGCGAGCGGGCGGCCGCCGCCGGGCTCGACACCTGGGCCACCGACAACCTGCTCGCCTACCTCCACGAGCAGCGTGACGCTACCCGCCACGTGCCGAGCGACCGCACGATCCTGGTGGAGCGCTTCCGCGACGAGCTGGGCGACTGGCGGCTCGTGGTGCACTCGCCGTTCGGGTCGCAGGTCAACGGGCCGTGGGCACTGGCCATCGCCGCGCGGATGCGGGAGCGGCGCGGGGTGCAGGTGCACGCCGCGGCCGCCGACGACGGCATCGTGCTGCGGCTGCCCGACGCGGTGGACGACGCCGGGGCCGAGGTGGTGCCCACCGCCGAGGACGTGCTGCTCGAGCCGGCCGAGATCGAGCAGATCGTCGTGGCGGAGCTGGGCTCGTCGTCGCTGTACGCGTCGCGGTTCCGGGAGTGCGCCGCGCGCTCGCTGCTGCTGCCCCGCCGCGATCCCAAGCGGCGCACCCCGCTGTGGCAGCAACGTCAGAAGTCGGCGCAGCTGCTGGCCGTGGCCGGGCGCTACGAGCAGTTCCCCGTCACGCTCGAGGCGATGCGCGAGTGCGTGCAGGACGTCTACGACCTCCCCGGCCTGCGGGAGCTGATGGCCGACGTGCAGTCGCGCAAGGTGCACGTCGTCGAGGTGGCCACCCCCAACCCGTCGCCGTTCGCGCGCAGCCTGCTGTTCGGCTACATCGGGATGTTCCTCTACGAGTCCGACGCGCCGCTGGCCGAGCGCCGGGCCGCCGCGCTCTCGCTCGACTCCACGCTGCTGGCCGAGCTGCTGGGCTCCGAGGCCATCCGGGAGCTGCTCGACCCGGAGGTGCTGGCCGAGGTCGAGGCCTCGCTGCAGCGCCGGGCCGAGGACCGGCACGCCCGCGACGCCGAGGGGGCCGCCGACCTGCTGCGGTTCCTCGGCGACCTCACCGTCGAGGAGGCGGCGCAGCGCGGCATCCAGGAGGCGTGGCTGGTCGCGTTGCAGGAGTCGCGTCGCGCCATCCGCGTCCGCATGGGTGGCGAGGAGCGCTGGATCGCCATCGAGGACGCCGGGCGCGTCCGCGACGCGCTGGGCGCGGCCCTGCCCGTCGGGGTGCCGGAGACGTTCACCGAGCCCGTGGCCGATCCGCTCGGGGATCTCGTGCTGCGCTACGCCCGCTCGCACGGCCCGTTCCCGGCCGCCGCGTGCGCGGCGCGGTTCGGGCTCGGCGTGGCCGTGGTGGCCGGGGTGCTCGACCGGCTCGTCGGCTCCGGGCGGCTGGTGCGCGGCGAGCTGCGGCCCGCGTCCGAGGGCATCGACTACTGCGACGCGGAGGTGCTGCGGCGCCTGCGGCGGGCGTCGCTCGCGCGGCTGCGCGCCGAGGTCGAGCCCGTGGAGCAGCAGGCCCTCGGCCGGTTCCTGCCCGCCTGGCAGGGCGTCCAGACCGGGGCCGAGGGTTCCCGGCGCGGCCGGATGCGGAGCGCGCCCGGGGCCGAGGACGTGCTCGGGGTGGTGGAGCAGCTCGCCGGCGCGCCGCTCCCGGCCAGCGCGCTGGAGTCGCTGATCCTGCCCGCGCGGCTGCCCGGCTACACCCCGGCGCTGCTCGACGAGCTCACCGCCGCGGGCGAGGTCACATGGACCGGCTGCGGGCCGCTGGTGGGCAGCGACGGCTGGATCGCCGTCGCCCCGTCCGACGTGGCCGATCTGCTGCTGCCCGAACCCGAGCCGGACGTCGCCGAGACGCCGCTGCACCGGGCGGTGCTGGCGTCGCTCGGTCTGCCCGACCTCGACGCGCCACCCGTCGGCGGCGGAGCCCTGTTCTTCCGACAGCTCGCCGACCAGGCCGGACGCGCGCTCGTCGAGGCCGGCGAGTCCCAGCCCGGCGACGACGCCGTGGTCACCGCCATCTGGGATCTGGTGTGGGCCGGGCTGCTCACGGGCGACACGCTCGGGCCGCTGCGCGCCCGGCTCGGCGTCGGCCGGGCCGGCGGCGGCACGGGGGCACACCGCACCCGCCGCACCGCGTCGCGCGGCCGCTACCCCCAGCTCCGCGCCGGGCGTCCGGCCATGCCCAGCCGCAGCGGGCCGCCGTCGGTGGGCGGGCGGTGGGCGCTGGCCGTGGAGCGCGAACCCGACCCCACCCGTCGCGCCCACGCCAAGGCGGAGGTCTTCCTGGAACGCCACGGCGTGCTCACCCGCGGGGCGCTGGGCACCGAGCGGGTCACGGGCGGGTTCGCGGCGGTCTACCGGGTGCTGCGGGCCATGGAGGACTCCGGCCGCGTGCGGCGCGGCTACGTCGTCGAGGGCCTGGGGGCGGCCCAGTTCGCGGTGCCGGGCGCCATCGACCGGCTCCGAGCCATGTCCCGGCCGGACGGCCAGGCCGCGTCGGAGGACGGTGGGCTCTCGCGGGTCGTGCTGGCCGCCGCCGATCCCGCCCAGCCCTACGGCGCGGCGCTCGGCTGGCCGGCCACGGTCGGGGAGACCAAGCACCGTCCGGGACGCAAGGCCGGCGCGCTGGTGGTGCTCGTGGAGGGTGCGCCCGCGCTGTACGTCGAGCGCGGGGGGAAGTCGCTGCTGTCGTTCACCACCGAGCGGCCGGTGCTCGACGCCGCCGCGCAGGCTCTGGCCGGGGCGGTGCACGAGGGCTGGCTCGGGTCGCTGGCCGTGGAGCGGGCCGACGGTGTGGGGTCGCTGGGCTCCGAGCTCGCCGACGTCCTCACCGACGCGGGCTTCCGGGTCACCCCGAAGGGGCTGCGGCTGAGGGCGTGATCATCGCCAGTACCTTCTCGACCTGGGCCACCGCCCCCGTGACGACCGCGCGGGACGCCGCCGAGCCGCAGTTCACAGTCAACCCGATAACCGATCTTCCGCTTTGTCCGGGTCGTGGGAGAGACTCCCGCGGTGCAGCCCGATGACCCCACCGGCCCGTCGCTGAAGAAACAGCTCGAGGAACAGGAGCGCCGGCGCAACGCGGGGGGCGACGGGGGCGGCCTCGACGCCGCCGACGCCGCATCCGACGGGTGCGGCTCGTGTGACGGCACGCCGGGATGCGATCTGCCCGACTGCGACGGCTGCGACGGCTGCGACGGCTGCGATCTCCTGCTGTTCGTCCGGCTGTCGTCGCTGCTGTTCGTCGTCGCCGCCGTCGTACCGGAGCGGGGCGGGGCCACGGTGGTCCGCGCACTGCTCCGGTTCTACGGCCGCCGCCTCACCCGTTTCACCCCCACGTGCCCGTCCACGCCGAGCTGCAGCGCCTACGCGACGGCGGCCGTCGAGTCGCTCGGGGCCCGGCGCGGGCTCACCGCCGCAGCGCGCCGGGTGCGGGACTGCGGATCAGCAGGACACCCGGCGACGGAGCACCACGGAGCCCGCATGCCCGGTCGACCACCGAGCGCCGGACCGATGACGCCGGAGTCGGCCCCGCAGTACCGGACCGACCGCACGACCCCCGGCCGCCCGCCCGCCCGGCCCCGGGCGAGCGCTACCCGGATCTCGTGACCACCCTCGGCCGCGCGGGCTCGCCGACCAGGTCGCCGCTGTCTACACCCTGTACAGCGCACCGTCGTCGCCGTCGGCCGGCGGATTCCGGTTGGCGACCGCTCCGGGCCGATCGTTCGACGACCTGGATGCCGCCGCCCGCGCGGCCGCTCCCACCTTCAGGTGACCGTTCGCGGTCGGAGCAGGCGGTCCACGACGAGGTCGACGTAGCCGACGACCACGTCCTCGACCGCGAGGTCGCGGTCGTCGTGGAACCAGTTGCTGAAGCCGTTGAGCACGTCGCAGATCGCGAACGCGGCGAGGCGGGCGTCGGGCACGCCGAACTCCCCGGTGGCCATGCCCGCGGCGACGACGTCGCGGACGCGGCGCTGGTAGAAGCGCCGGTGCTCGTCGACGACGGCCCGGTGCTCGGGGGTGAGCGACGCCATCTCGTGCAGGGCCACCAGGTGCTCCACCTGGCGGCGGTGCAGGTGTTCCAGGTGGGCGCGCACCAGCGCCGCCATCCGCTGCGTCGGAGTGCCGGGGGCGTCGAGCAGCGGGAGCGTCTGCTCGTTCGGTTCCTGCGTGACGCTCAGGCAGACGGCGTAGAGGATCTCCTCCTTCGACGCGAAGTGGTGGTAGAGGCTCGCGCCGCGGATGCCGACGGCCTCGGCGACGTCGCGCATGCCGACCGCGGTGTAGCCGTCGCGCGCGAAGGTGCGCGCGGCGGCGGCCACGATCTCGTCCCGGCGCGTCCGGGAGACAGCGGTCATGCCTTCCGCAACTCCCGCTTCAGCACCTTGCCCTGGGCGTCCACCGGCAGTTCGGCGACGACGTGCACGGCCTTCGGCACCTTGAACACCGCGAGCTGCTCGCGGCAGAAGGTGATCACCGCGGCCGGGTCGGGTTCGCGGCCCGGCCGCGGGACGACGAAGGCCGTGACGGCCTCGGACCAGTACGGGTCCGGGCGGCCGACCACGGCGGCGCGCAGCACGTCGGGGTGGGTGTGCAGCACCCGCTCGACCTCCTGCGACGACACGTTCATGCCTCCCGATTTGATCATGTCGGTGAGGCGGTCCTGGAAGAACAGGTTGCCCTCGGCGTCGACGCGCACGATGTCGCGGGTGTGCAGCCAGCCGGAGCCGAGCGCGGCCTCGGTCTTCTCCGGGTCGCGGTGGTAGCCGAGCATCACCGACGGCGAGCGGCAGATCAGCTCCCCGACCTCGGTGTCGTGGCCCTCGGCGTCGACGACGCGCGTCTCCAGGTGCGTCACCGGCTTCCCGATCCAGGACGGGTCACCGCCGGGGATGTCGTCGAGGGTGGCGAACCAGCCCACCGTGCCCAGCTGGGAGAGCTCGGACTGGCCCCAGTACGTGCCCCACCGGACGTCCGGCGCGGCCGCCGACCAGGCCTCGATCGCCGCCGGCGCCACCTGCCCGCCGTAGGTCATGCAGCGCCGGACGGTGCCGACGGCGGCCGCCCCGAAGTCCGGCTGACCCGACAGCGCGAGATAGAACGTCGGGGTCTGCGCGATCACGGTGACGCCCTCGCGCTCGATGATGCCCAGCGCGGTGGACGGGTCGACGGTGGCGGGCAGGACGAGCGTGGCGCCCATCAGCGTCAACGTGGTCATGGAACCCAGGCCGGCGATCGTGAAGAACGGCATCACGAACAGCCAGGTGTCCTCGGGGCCGGTCTGCAGGCCCCAGCTCCACGCGGGCGCCGTGGAGATCAGGTAGTTGCGGTGCGGGATGAGCACACCCTTGGGCGCCGACTCCGTGCCCGAGGTGTAGACGAGCATCGCGACGTCGTTCTCGTCGACGTCGCACTCGGGCTCGGTGGCCGGCAGGTCGGCGGTCAGCGACGGCCCGAACACCAGCGGCGCTCCGGGCACGAGCGGCTCGAACTCCTCGGACGCGACCACCACGACGGGCTGGGCGTGGTCGATCTGCTGCGCCACCTCGGCCTTGCCGAACAGCACGTTGACGACGGTGAGCGCGGCGCCGACCTTGAGCGTGCCGTAGTAGAGCGCCACCACGTCGACGCTGTTGCGCGCCATCACCGCCACCACGTCCCCGCGGCCGACTCCGTGGCCCAGCAGCAGGTGCGCGTAGCGGTTGGCGGCGGCGTCCAGCTCGCCGTAGGTCGTCTCGGTGCGCTCGGGGGCGTAGGAGACGAACGCGACCTTGTTCGGCTGGTTGCGGGCGTGCCGACGGAGCTGGTCGCCGAGCGTGGCCCGCCCGAGCGGGGTGCGGTGGTGCGCGGCGGTCACGATCCGGCCTCCGGCCGGTCGTGCGCGGATATCAGGGCGGGAACACTGTTATCCACGCACGGGCGGCGGAGCCGCATCACGTGAAGTAGGGCCGGTCGAACGTCTCGGAGAACACGATCTCCTCGACGGGCGACCGGGTCAGCTTCGTCGGGAAGCCGCGAGCCGGGTAGCCGACGGCGATGTGACCTGCGGTGATGAAGTCGTCGGGGATGTGCAGCAGCTCGCGCACAGCCGGCTCGGTGATGCACAGCAGCGTGGTGAACGCCGTGGCCACGCCCTGGTCGCGCAGCGCGAGGCACAGGTTCTGCACCGTCGGGTAGATCGACCCGCCGCCGACCACCGACAGCCGGCCCAGCTCGTTGTCGGTGGGGTGCAGGCCCGCGAGCTCCGCGCAGGCGACGACGATGGCGGGCACCGTGGCCAGGTTCTCGGCGAACGCGTCCGCGTCGGTCACCGACCTCGGCAGCGCCCCGACGTTGACGTCACCGGAGGCGATGCCGTCGAAGTAGGCCTTCCACAGCGGCAGGTAGAGATCGGCCAGCGCCTGCTTGGTGGCGGCGTCGCGCACGACGATCCAGCGCATCGGCTGGCGGTTGCCGCCCTGCGGGCCGAAGCGGGCGGCGTCGAACGCGGCGTGCAGGACGTCGTCGGGAACGGGATCGGGACTGAAGTAGCGGCACGTGCCGGTCGTCCGCATGGCCTCGGTCAGCTCCATCGCTGGCCCTCCCTACTGGTGGTTAGGTACGGGTCCGAAGAATGGGCCCGACCCACACCCACGTCAAGACTTCATCTATCGCATCCCCCTAACGGCGGTTAGCCTCGACAGCATGAGCGTCCTCACCGAGCCCGCACCGGGCCACGCCCCGGACCGGGCCACGCTCGCCGCGGCACTGCGGCACGCCAACATGCCCTCGCTCGTCCCGGTGCTCTACCAGCTCACCGGCGACCGGCGCTGGCTCGCCGAGCCCTACCGCCCCACGCGCAGCCGCGGGATGGAGGACAACGACCCCGGTGGGTTCGGCGACGCCGTCCGCGACGAGATCTGCGAGGCCACCGCCGACGCCGTGCTGGCGTGGTCGGCGGGACGGGCGCCCGCGGTGCCCTCCCCCACCGGCGCCGAGCTGGTGGAGCTGCTGGAGCTGGCCGTCGGCGAGGAGGTGCCCGCCGAGTACGGCGAGATGGCGGCCGACGACATGGGCTTCGCCCCCGCCGAGCCGACGCCGACCGTTCCCCCGACCGACTTCCGGGTGATCGTCATCGGCGCAGGCGTCTCCGGCATGCTCGCCGCCATCCGGCTGGCCGAGGCCGGCATCGACCACGTCGTGCTCGAGAAGAACGACGACGTCGGCGGCACCTGGCTGGAGAACGCCTATCCCGGCGCGGGCGTCGACACCCCCAGCCACCTGTACTCGTACTCGTTCGCGCCGCGGCCCTGGTCCACCCACTTCGGCAAGCGCGACGAGGTGCTCGCCTACCTGCGCGAGGTCGCCGACGACCACGACCTGCGCACGGTCATCCGCTTCGGCACCGAGGTCACCGCCGCCACCTGGGACGACGCGCGGCAGCGCTGGACCGTCACCACCGCCGGCGGCGAGACGCTCGAGGCCAACGCCGTGATCACCGCCGTCGGGCAGCTGAACCGGCCCAAGATCCCGGACCTGCCCGGCCTCGGCGACTTCACCGGCCCCCTCTTCCACTCCGCCCGCTGGCCCGCCGACCTCGACGTCACCGGCAAGCGCGTGGTGATCATCGGCACCGGGGCGAGCGCGATGCAGATCGTGCCGGCCATCGCGGGGACGGCCGAGCGGGTCACGGTGTTCCAGCGCTCGCCCCAGTGGGCCGCGTACAACGACGTCTACTTCACCCCCGTCGACGACGCCGTCACGCTGCTGATGGAGCACGTGCCGTTCTACCGCCGCTGGTACCGCACCCGGCTGGCGTGGAACACCAACGACCGGGTGCACCCGTCGCTGCAGGTCGACCCGGACTGGGAGCACCCGGAGCGGTCGATCAACGCGGTCAACGACGCCCACCGCCGCGTGTTCACCCGCTACCTGCAGGCCGAGCTCGACGGCCGCGACGACCTGCTGGCCAAGGCGCTGCCCGACTACCCCCCGTTCGGCAAGCGGATGCTGCTCGACAACGGCTGGTTCGCCGCCCTGCGCCGCGACGACGTCGAGCTGGTCACCGAAGCGGTCGCCGCGGTCACCCCCACCGGCGTCCGGGGCGTCGACGGCACGACGGTGGATGCCGACGTCGTCGTGCTGTGCACCGGGTTCGAGACCCACAAGCTGCTGCACCCGATGGACGTCTGCGGCCGCGGCGGGGCGCTGCGCGACATCTGGGGCCCCGACGACGCCGACGCCCACCTGGGCATCTCGGTCTCGGGCTTCCCGAACCTGTTCCTGACCTGCGGGCCCGGCACGGTGCTCGGCCACGGCGGCAGCTACATCACGATCGCCGAGTGCCAGGTGCGCTACATCGTGGACGCCCTGACGACGATGGTCACCGAGGGCCTCGGCGCCGTCGACGTCAGCCCGGAGGCGCACGCCGGCTACGTCGCCCGCCAGGACGACGCCCACTCCCGCATGATCTGGACGCACCCGGGGATGCAGAACTGGTACCGCAACGCCGCCGGCCGCGTGGTGTGCACGCTACCGTGGCGGATCGTGGACTACTGGGCGATGACGCGCCACGTCGACTGGGACGCATTCTCCGTCGAGCCGGCGCGGTAGGAGCTGACACGCTGCGCGGATGACGCGCACCGACATCCCCCCAGCTGGGACGAACGCACCACGCTCACGACGATGCCCGGCTGCTCACCGTGCGCGCGAAGTGCGCAGGCGTCGCGGGGGCGGACGCGCGGGCCGCCCCGCTGCCCGCCAGCCCCCTGATGACGATGTCCGGGCTGGTCAGCCACGTGCGCCGGGTGGAGTACTCCTGGTTCTAGGTGCGCTACCCGGGCGAGTACGACCACGGCCCGTGGACCGACGACGACCCCGACCGCGAGATGCGCATCGCCGTCGACATCCCGACCGCGGACCTGCTCGACGCCTACGACGCCCGGAGCGAGCGCTACCGGGCGCTCGTCGCGTCACGGGGCCTGGACAGCGTGGCCGTGCGCGCCGGGCGTGCGGGCGAGCCGTTCACGCTGCGCTGGATCCTGCTCCACCTCGTGGAGGAGATCGCGCCACCTCGTGGAGGAGATCGCGCGGCACAACGGCCGTTCGATATAGCTGCGCCGGCGACCTCACGGCCCCCGTTCCTGCCGCGGCACCGGTTGTGCGGAACTCGGCGTCACCCTCCGCGAGCTGGCCGACGGCACGACCGGCGATCAGCGCTCGTCCACGACCCGGCGGGCCTTGAATGTGGTCTCCGGCAGCGTGCCCGGCTTGAGCAGCTCCACCGGGACCCGGATGGCCACCGACCGACGGAGCGCGTCCTCCGTGCGCCGGACGAGCTCCGCCCGGCGGGCGTCACCGTCGCCGGGAGCGAGGGCGTCCAGCTGGGCGAGCGCGGCGTGGCCGAGCTCGGCCTGCACGGTCAGCTCGTCGAGCGCACCGACCTTGCGCACCAGGATCCGGAACTCCGGACCCAGCTCCGGCACCGTGCGCAGACCCGTTTCGATCGCGCTCGGGAACACGTTGGCGCCGCGGACGACGAGCATGTCGTCGAGCCGGCCGAGGATACCCTCGGGCAGGCGCGGGTAGGTGCGCCCGCACGGGCACGGGTCGTCGGCGAGGTAGGTCTCGTCGCCGGGGGCGAAGCGGATCATCGGCTGCGAGTCGCGCCAGAGGTGCGTGTAGACGACGGCGCCGCGCTCCCCCACCGGGATCGGGACGTTCGGGTCGGCGGCGCTGACGACCTCGGTGAACACCTCGTCGGTGTAGAGATGGGTGCCCGTGCCCGCGGTACAGCCGACGCTGGTCTGGAACGGGTACATCTCCGACGTCGATCCGGCGTCGGCGACGGTGGCGCCCCACCCCTCCTCGATGATCGCCCGCGTGCCCGGCAGGCTGCCGCCCGGCTCGCCCCCGACCAGGAGGTGCCGGATCGTGTTCGCCCGCAGGTCGATGCCCATGCGCTCCGCCACCGACAGCAGGTGGATGCAGTACGACGGGGTGGCACTGAAGATCGTGGACCCGAGCCGTTCGATCAGCTCGAGGTGCTTCTCGGAGTCGGTGACGCCCAGCGGGAACAGCGTGGCCCCGATGCGCTCGGCGCCCTGGACCACGCCCCAGCCGCCGAAGAACAGCCCGAACGGGAACCCGACCTGCACGATGTCGTCGGGCCGCACGCCCGCGCACCACTGCGCCATGGCGTGCACCTCGCCCGCCCGCTCCCAGTCGCCCCGGGACACGGCGTACATCGTCGGGACACCCGAGGTGCCCGACGAGCCGTGGATGCGGGCGATCTCCCCCGCCGGCAGCGGCCGTGCGTAGCTGCCGAACGGGGGATGCTCCTGCTGGTCGGCCACCAGCATCTTCTTGGTGATCACCGGGACCTTGGTGGTGAAGTCCTCCAGCGACCGGACCTGGTCGGGATGGAAGCCGTGCGCGTCGTAGAGCCGCCGGTAGAACGGCAGCTCCGCGTACACGTACTGCAGCTGGTGCCGTATCCGGTCCAGGATCAGGTGGTCGCGCCGGGCCGGGTCGAGGGTCTCGCGCTCCTCGTCCCAGAACCTCGGGAAGCCCCGGTCGCCGGTGGTGGTCACGTCAGGAGATGCCCAGCGCCACGTTGGCCAGCCGCTGGCGGCGGGCCATGTTCTCCCGCTTGGTGAACTGCGGCATCACGTAGCGCGCGAACATCTCCAGCGAGCGGTTCCACTTGTCGGTGGTGACCCAGTCGCGGCAGTTGATCAGCAACGTGCCGAAGCCGCCGGTGGCGTCCTCGATCTCGTGGAGCTGACGGATGCAGTCGTCCGGGCTGCCGATGACCCACGGGATGTTCTCGGCCATCCACTCGAACGTGAGATCGGCGTCGGGCATCGCCTCGTCCTTCTTCATGAGCGCGCCGAGACCGAGACCGAGCAGATAGTCGTAGGAAAGCTTGACGCCCTCGCGGATGTCGCGCATCGCCTGGTTCTTGTCGTCGGTGACGTAGACCTCGCGGACGATGCGCCAGTTCTCGCGCGTGACGGCCGGATCGATGCCCGCCGCCCCACCGGCGTCGAGCATGGCCTTGCCCATGCCCACCAGGTCGGGCATCGGGTAGCTGCCGTTGTCGATCGGGGCGAAGTGCACGCTCAGCGGCTTCCAGCCCCGGTCCCCGCACTTCGCGTAGTTGTGCAGGCCGGTGAGGCCGGCGATCGCGAACGGCGGCACCTCCTGGTACGGCCCGACCTGCAGCTGCCGGTTCTCGTACTTCCAGTAGACGCCCTCGTAGGTGACCGGGTCCTCGGACGTCAGGAGCTGCCAGATGATCTCCAGCGCCTCGTTGGTGCGCGGCGCGGCCTCCGACGGCTCGAGCCCGAACAGCACCTTGTCGGTGGGCAGGCCGCCGCCGCCGAATCCGTACTCGAGCCGGCCGTGGGTGAGGTGGTCGAGGAACGCGAGGCGCTCCGCGACCATGAAGGGGTCCTGGTAGGGCAGGTTGACCACGCCGGTGCCCAGCCGGATCCGGTGGGTCACCGCCGACGCCTTGGCGATCATGTACTCGGGGACGGGGACGTTCTCGAAGCCGCCGGTGTGGTGCTCGCCGATCCAGAACTCGTCGAATCCGAGGCGCTCGGCCTCCACGATCGCGGCGATGTCGCGGTCGTAGGACAGCGTCCAGTTCTCGATCGGCGGGTGCTCCGGCATGGTGAAAAACCCGAACTTCATCGATCGGTCCTCTCCTGGAGTGAGCACAAACAGCGGTTCGGTTACGAGGGCTCCGCAACTGTGGCGCGCACCACGTCGTGGTGTCAACCGCCACCCGACGGCCTCACCGTTGCGGAGTTGCGCTCAAGGAGGCACTCTCGTGACCGACCGAGAGTTTGGTAACCGACGAACGGAGGACGCGGTGTCCCAGCCGAGCACCGTCGACCCCCGCCCCCGGGTGGAGCAGGGCCCCGACGGCCGGTACCGCGTCGAGGGCATCCGGTGCCCGTCCTGCGGCGAGGTCGCCACGTTCGCCTGGCCCCGGTGCCCCGCCTGCCGCTCCGCCGTCGGGCCCGCGTCCTTCGGCCCGGACGGCACCGTGTGGAGCTCCACCGTGGTGCGCATCCCGGTGGCCGGGCGCACCCCGCCCTACGTGCTCGCCTACGTCGACCTCGACGACGGCCCGCGCGTGCTGGCCCACGTCACCGGCCCCGGTGCGCCGATCGGCGGCCGCGTCCGGCTCGCGCCGCCCTCCGCCGACGGTGACGTGACGGTCGAGGTCCTGGCATGACGGTCGCCGTGCACGGCGTCGGCACCTCCCACTTCGGGCGCCAACCCCACCGGGACCTCGTCGCGCTGGCCGCCGATGCGGTGCAGGAGGCATTCCTCGACGCCGGCACCGACGACATCGACGCCGTCTGGGTGGGCACGGTGTTCGGCCCGCCCGGGGTGGCCCAGCGCGTGCTGCGCGCGATGGGCGTCACCGGGATCCCGGTCGTCACCGTCGAGAACGCCTGTGCCAGCGGCACCACCGCGTTCGCCGAGGCCCACGAGGCGGTGCGCACGGGACGCCACGGCCGGGTCCTCGCGCTCGGGCTGGAGCAGATGAGCACCGCGTTCGCCGGGGCCATCACACCCGAGCCCACCGACCCCGAAGGACGCTCGGGGCTGGCCCTGCCCGCGCTGTACGCGATGGCCGCGGCCCGCTACCTGCACCTGGGCCTGGCCACCCCCGAGCAGCTCGCCGCCGTGTCGGTCAAGAACCACGCCCACGCCCTGCACAACCCGCGCGCCCAGTACTCCGGCCGCCACACCGTGGCCGAGGTGCTCGCGTCCCGCATGATCGCCGACCCGCTGACGCTGCTGCAGTGCTGCCCCACGTCCGACGGGGCGGCGGCCGCGGTGCTCGCGCCCGCCACCGGCGGGGCTCGCGAGGTGACCGTGCGCGGGGTCGCCCTGCGCAGCGGCGCGCCCTGGAACCACCGCTCCCCGCACGTGTGGGGCCACGATCTCGTGCGGCGGACGGCCATGGACGCCTTCGCCGCGGCCGAGCTCCTCGACGCGACCGACGTCGACGTCGCCGAGGTGCACGACGCGTTCACGATCGGCGAGATCGTCACCACGGAGGCGCTCGGTTTCGTGGCGCCCGGCGACGGAGGCAAGGCCGCCGCGGCCGGGGTGACCGCGCTGGGGGGCGTACTGCCGGTGAACCCGTCGGGCGGGCTGCTGTCGCGCGGGCATCCGCTGGGGGCCACCGGGCTGGCGCAGCTCGCCGAGATCGTCTGGCAGCTGCGCGGGGAGGCCAGGGGCCGCCAGGTGGAGGGTGCCCGGCTCGGGCTGGTCGAGACCATGGGCGGCGGCGTGTCCGTGCTCGACGGCAACTCGTGTGTGGTCGCCGTGCTGGAGGCGCCGTGACCGCGCTCGACCTCGCGACGGCCGACATGCTGGGCCCCGACGCCGTGGCGGATCCCTATCCGCTGCTCACCGCGCTGCGCGAGCACGACCCGGTGCACTGGAGCGCGCGGTACCGGTCGTGGTTCGTCACCCGCTTCGACGACGTGTCCGACGCCCTGCGCGACGAGCGCTTCTCCTCCGACCGGATCGCGCCCTACCGCCGCGCCCGGCTCGACGGGCCCGGCACCGACCCCGCGCTGCGGGCCGCGTTCGGGGTGCTCGAGGACTGGATGGTGTTCAAGGACCCGCCCGACCACACGCGCCTGCGCAAGCTGCTCAGCCGCGCGTTCACCCCGCGCGCGGTCAACCGGATGCGGCCCCGGATCGGCGAGATCGCCGACGGCCTGCTCGGCGCCGTCACCGGGAACGGGTCGGGCCGCGCCGATCTCATCGCCGACTATGCCTACCCGCTCACGGCGTCGGTGATCGCGGAGATGCTGGGCGTGCCCCGGGCGGACCAGGCGCGCTTCAAGGACTGGTCCGACCAGATCACCGGGCTCGTGTTCGGCGGCATGGGCGACGCCGACCGGCACACCCTCGGCGCCCACGGCATGGCCGAGCTCACCGACTACCTGTCCGGGCTCGTCGCCGCGCACGAACGCGAGCCCGCCGACGACCTCCTCTCGGCCCTGATCAGCGCGCGGGACGCCGACGACGCCCTGAGCCACGACGAGGTCATCGCCACCGGTGTGCTGCTGCTGTTCGCGGGACACGAGACCACCACCAACCTGATCGGCAACGGCCTGCTCGCGCTGCTGCACCACCCCGACCAGCGCGCGCTGCTCGACGCCGATCCGTCCCTGGTGGACGGCGCCGTGGAGGAGATGATGCGCTTCGACGGGCCGGCGAAGACCGTGGCCCGCCTGATGGGCGCCGACGTCGACCTGCGGGGACACACGCTGCGCCGCGGCGAGCGGGTGTTCCTCTGCCCGTCGTCGGCCAACCGGGATCCCGCGGTGTTCGACGACCCCGACCGGTTCGACATCACCCGCCGCCAGGGCCGCCAGCTGGGGTTCGGCGTCGGCATGCACTACTGCCTCGGGGCCCCGCTCGCCCGGTTGGAGTCGGCCATCGCCGTCCCCCGCGCGCTGCGGGCCCTGCCGGGGCTGCGACCCGACGACGGCGAGCTGCGCTGGCACCCCGTGCTGCTCTCGCGCGGGATGGAGCGCTTTCCGGTGCGTTTCGACGCCTGAGCCGCTTCGGTGCATGGCCCGATCAGTGCATGGCCCAGCCGCCGTCGACGGACAGCGTGGCGCCGGTGACGTACGAACCGGCGTCGGACGCGAGCAGCAGCAGCGGTCCGGCCAGCTCCTCGAGCCGGCCGACCCGGCCCAGCGGCGTGCGCGCGACGACCCGGGCCAGACCGGCCTCGTGCGCCAGCAGCGGTGCCGTCAGCTCGGACGCGAAGAACCCCGGAGCCAGCGCGTTGACGCGGATGCCGTGGCGCCCCGACCACTGCTGGGCGAGGTCGCGCGTCATCCCCAGCAACCCCGCCTTCGACGCGGTGTAGGCGGCCTGCGGCACGTCACCCGGGCGCAGGCCGAGCGCCGAGGCGATGTTCACGATCGACCCGCCGGCCCCGGCCGCGATCATCGCCCGCCCGGCCGCGGTCGCCATCTGGAGGGCGCCGGTGAGGTTCACCGCGAACAGCCCGGCCACCTGCTGCGGCTCGTCGCGTTCGGCCCGCGCGGCGTAGCCCGTGCCGGCGTTGTTGACCAGGACGTGCAGGCCGCCCAGCTCCCGGACGGCCGCGTCGACGAGTGCGTCGCAGTCCGCCGGGTCGGTCACGTCGGTGCGCACCGCGACGCAGCGACGGCCCGCGGCGAGCACGGCGTCGCGCACCGAGTCCAGCTCGTCGGTGCGTCGGGCCCCGATCGCCACGTCGGCTCCGGCCTCGGCCAGCACCTGCGCGAAGAACGCCCCGAGGCCCGACGACGCCCCGGTGACGACGGCGACCCGGCCGTCGAGCCGGAAGGAGGGTCCGGCGCTCACGGGGCGACCGCGAGGGTGGTCTGCACCCCGGCCGGCGGCATCGACCGGGCCAGTGCCCGCATGCTGCCCCCGGCGATCAGCCCGCCCAGGGCCAGCGCGAACAGCTCGTCGGCGAGCTCCAGATCCGCCTCCTCCCCGCGCGGGGTGAACCAGTGCTGCATCCAGTCGAGCATCCCGACGGTGGCGCGCGCGACCATGCGCGGCTCCCCCGGCAGCGAGAACTCCCCCGACGCCACACCCTCGGCGAGCAGCGCCTCGACGGCGGCCATGTACTGGCCGTCCATCTCCCGGAACTCGGCGAACCGGGGCGACTGCACGACGTGGCCGAGATGGCGCAGGTACACGAAGGCCGCCGGGTACCACTCGCTGAAGATGCGCACCTGCATCCGGATCAGCTCCCGCAGCCGGACGGAGACGCTGCTGCTGGTGTCGGCCCCGAGCCTCTCCAGCTCGGCGAGCAGCGCGCGGGCGGGCTGCTCCACGACGGCGAGGAGCAGCTCCTCCTTGCTCCCGACGTAGTTGTAGATGCTGCCCTTGAGGATCCCGACGCGGGCGCCGATGCCTTCCAGCGTCGCGTTCTCGTATCCGTGCTCGCGGAACTCCTGGCCCGCGGCGAGCAGGATCTCCGGCCACCGGCTCGGACGGGGCATCGGCTGCTCCTGACGTTCGGGGACCCGATCGTAGCCAAACCCGGGTCGGCAACCACGTCGCACGATCACACGTGCGCCCGGGTCACGAGGTGCTGCTGCACCAGCGTCCAGACGTTCTGGGTGAGCCAGTACAGCAGGATCCCGATCGGCAACGGGAAGAAGGCACCTCCCACGAGCGCACCGAGCGGGAGGACCCACGGCGTCCAGCGCAGGTACGCGGGCGCGTCCGGCTGCCTCGCGGCGTGCCGGGCCGAGAAGAACGTGGCCGCCGCGGCGAGCAGCATCAGCGGGACCGCGACGAGAGCGACGTCGAGGCGTCCGGTACCGAGCGCGTCGAGCGCCTGTTGCGGCATCGACAGGTACCCCGACAGGGGCGCCCCGAACAGCCGGGCCGCCAGGAACGACGACACCTCGCCGGCGCCCAGCGCGTAGTCGGTGGAGCCCGCCGCGATCGCGTGCAGCACGTGCAGCAGGCCGAGGACGACGGGCAGCTGCACCACCGCCGGCAGCAGCGTGCTCCACACGCTCACCCCGTTGGCCTTCTGCAGGGCCGCGGTCTCCCGGGCGAGACGGGCGGGGTCGCCGGCGTGGCGGCGGCGCAGCTCCGCGAGCTGCGGGGCGAGCGCCCGCATCGCGCGGCCGGAGCGGGCCTGGGCCAGGGCCGGGCGGATCAGCAGGGCACGCAGGGTCAGGACGAGGAACACGACGGACAGGGCCCACGCGGCCCCGCTCACCGGGCCGAGCAGCAGGCCGAACAGCTGGTGCCAGCACCACAGGACGAAGGAGACGGCGACGTAGACAGGATCGAGCACGGGAACTCCCACGGGAAGCCGGAACGGAGGACGCGGAGTCCGGCGGTGGGAGGTGGAGCGCCTACACCGCCGGGAGGAGCCCGGACGGCGCTCGGGAACGGCGGCGGCCTGCGGCGTCGGGATCCCGCAGGCGGGGGACACCGCGGCGGGCCAGGGCGCGCAGGTGCGCGTGGAGGGCGGCGGCGGGTCCGGTGGACGGGACCGGGCGGACCCGGAGCAGGCACCGGACGACCGCGGTGAGCAGCCCCGCGCCGATGACCCCGGCCGCCACCGCCGCGAGCAGCACGGACGGCTCGGTGGACGCGCCCAGGAGCAGGAACACGCCGAGCAGCACCGCCGCCGACCGAGCCCACGCCTCCCGCATGCGCCCGAGGTTAGCCGCCGGGGAGGGGACCGGGACCGGCCCGAAACCGCGGGCAGCCGGGCCCGCCAGGGTGGCGGTCGGGAGCCCGGAGCCCGCCGATGGAGCCCCCAGCGCTCGATGAGCTCGTCCGGGTCGGCGGGTTCGGGGTAGAAGGACGCGTAGAGGTGCACGGCCTCGGCCACCCGCAGCCGTTCGGGCAGCTCCCCGGCCTGCAGCTGGATGCCCAGGACGTCGCGCAGCGCCGTGCGGTCGCGCCACGGGTCGAGCCCGAGGACCGAGATCGTCCCGCCGCCCGGGGAGCGCAACCCCCTCGATGCACTCCACGGTGGTGGTCTTCCCCGCCCGTCGGGGCCCAGCACGCCGAAGATCTCCCCCTCCCCGACGGCGAACGAGACGTCGTGGACGGCGGCGTGGTGGCGGTACCGCCTGTGCAGGCGGTCGACCTCGATGACGGGCATGGGAACGACGGTGCTGCGCGGGTGCGGCCGAATCGACCGCGCCGCCACGCCGGGTCGACCGATCGGTGGAGAGCTACGGTCCCCCCATGCCCGAAGGCGACACCGTCTACCTCGCCGGGAAGCGCCTGCGTGCCGCGCTCTCCGGCCGCACCCTGCTGCGCGGCGAGCTGCGCCACCCCCGGCTGGTGGAGCACGACCTGGCCGGGCGCACCGTGCTCGACGTCGCGTCAGTGGGCAAGCACCTGTTCACCCGCTTCGACGACGGCCGCAGCCTGCACAGCCACTTCCGCATGGACGGCAGCTGGCACCTCTACCGGCCCGGCATGTCGTGGCAGCGGCCCGCGCACGAGGCCCGCGCGATCCTGGAGAACGCCGAGCGCGTCGCCGTCGGGTTCGCGCTGCACGACATGGAGCTGCTGCCCACCACGCAGGAGGACCGGCTGGTCGGGCACCTCGGGCCGGATCTGCTCGACCCCGGATGGTCGGACGAGCACGCGGCGGAGGCGCTGCGCCGGTTCACCGCGCGCGGGGCGTCGGAGGTGGGGTCGGTGCTGCTGGAGCAGCGGGTGATGGCGGGCGTGGGCAACCTCTACAAGACCGAGGTGTGCTTCCTGCGCGGCTTCTCCCCCTGGACGCTCACCCGCGACGTACCCGACCCCGCCGGCGTCATCGCGCTCTCGCGCGAGCTGCTGCTGCGCAACGCCGACCGGCCCGAGCAGTCCACCACCGGCGACCTGGGCCGCAACCAGCACTGGGTGTTCGAGCGCGGCGGGCAGCGCTGCCGTCGCTGCGGCACGCGGATCCGCGTGGCCGAGCAGGGCGCGGGCGTCTACGCCCGCCTCGCCTACTGGTGCCCCCGCTGCCAGCCGGGCCCGGCGCCCGCGCCACAGCCCCGCGCTCCCCGCCGCTGACCTCCACCGCCACATGGTCACCTGTGACGGTGCGGAGGGCCCAGGAGACCGCCACACGTGATCATGTGGCGGCTCTTGGTGCAGAGGGTGGATCTCAGGCGGTGCCGGGCTGCTTCTGCGTGTTGATCTGCGGGGTGGCCGGCGCCGGGGCGGCGTCGCCCGAGGTGACCTCGCCCGCGACGGGCGTGCCGCGCATCGAGGCGCGGATCTGGTCGAGGCGGGTGGCGCCCGCCATGTCGACCGCGGAGGCCTGGACCTCCAGCATCCGGCCCTGCACCGAGTTCTGGGCGAGGTCAGCGGCACCGATGGCGTTGGCGTACCGCTTCTCGATCTTGTCGCGGACCTCCTCCAGCGACGGCGTGTTGCCCGGCGCGGCGAGCTCGCTCATCTGCTGCAGCGACTTGGCCGCCTGCTCCTGCATCTTCGCCTGCTCCAGCTGCGAGAGCAGCTTGGTGCGGTCGGCGATCTTCTGCTGGAGCATCATCGAGTTGCGCTCCACGGCCGTGCGGGCCTGGGCCGCCGCCTGGATCGACTGGTCGTGCAGCGTCTTCATGTCCTCCACGGACTGCTCGGAGGTGACCAGCTGCGACGCGAACGCCTGCGCCGACTGCTCGTACTGCTGGGCCTTCGCCTCGTCACCCGAGGCCCGCGCCTGGTCGGCCAGCACGAGAGCCTGACGGGCCGAGGCCTGCAGCTTCTCGATCTCACCGAGCTGACGGTTGAGCTTCATCTCCAGCTGGCGCTGGTTGCCGATCACCGCCGCGGCCTGCTGCGACAACTGCTGGTGCTGGCGCTGTGCGTCCTCGATGGCCTGCTGGATCTGCACCTTCGGGTCGGCGTACTCGTCGACCTTCGACGAGAACAGCGCCATCATGTACTTCCAGGCCTTCGTGAATCCGTTGGCCATCTGCTCCGCCCCTCCGAGTGCGACGCCGCTGCGCGAGCGCCGTCCGCCTTCACCAGCCTGTACGTGTTCCGCTGTCTTTACCAGTGCCATCGTGGCACCCGACCGGCCCGTCTTCCACCGTGGGCGCACGATATCGGGGATCATCCCGAGGCCGCCGTCGGGGCGACCCCGGGGTCGAGGCTACCGGCCGGAAACCATCCGACGCCCGTCGCGCAGGCGACGGGCGTCGGGAGATCGGACGATCCGGTGGCTACGCGGCCGCGCGGACCGGGGCCACGGGCTTCGCCCCGACGGGCTGGGGCGCCACCGGGTGGCCGGTGGGCAGCAGCGGCAACGACGGCAGCGACGGCAGCGACGGCGCGAGGGGATCCGGCGCGCCGGCCAGCCGCAGGTCCATGTGGCGCAGACCCACCGGACGGCGCGGACGGGCCGCGGCCATGGCCTCGGCGATGGTGTCGGCCGCCTCGGTCAGCAGATCGGGCAACGAGATGTCGAGTGCCTCGCAGATGGCCGCGAGCAGCTCGCTGGAGGGCTCCTTGCGACCGCGTTCGACCTCGGACAGGTAGCCGAGGCTGACCCGCGCCCGCCGGGACACGTCGCGCAGAGTGCGCTTGCGCGCGGTACGGGCCCGCCGCAGGGTGCCGCCGATCGCCTCCCGCATCAGCACCGCCATGCGAACCTCCTCGTGCTTCCCCGGCCGGAACGCCGGTGAGATCACCGTACCGAGAATCCGGCCACCGCGTCGCCGGACTGCGCGCGTGGGCCCGTCCGCCCACGGCGAACACGGGCCGCGTCAGGCGGCGGTGGACGTCGAGCGCAGCCGGGCCGCCCGCAGGATGTAGTCGAAACCGGTGATGACGGTGAGCGCGATCGCCACGGCCATCACGGCGACCCGGACCGGCTCGACCACGGCGGAGCCGCCCGTCAGCTCGACCAGCGGCAGGACGTAGAGGCCGATGGCCACGGTCTGGACCAGCGTCTTCGCCTTGCCACCCCGGCTGGCCGGGATGATGCCGTGGCGCAGCACCGAGAACCGCAGCAGCGTGATGCCCACCTCGCGCACCATGATCACGATGGTGACCCACCACGGCAGCTGCCCCAGGATCGACAGCCCGATCAGCGCCGCGCCCATCAGCGCCTTGTCTGCGATGGGGTCGGCGATGGTGCCGAACGCCGTGACGAGCCCGCGGCTGCGGGCCAGCTCGCCGTCGAAGCGGTCGGTGATGGCCGCGAGCGCGAACACCCCGGACGCCACGAGCCGCCAGCCGGTGTTCGTGCCGCCGTCGGTGAGCAGGGCCGCCAGGAACACCGGAACGAGCACCAGCCGCAGGCCCGTGAGGACGTTGGCGATGTTCAGCAGCGGCGGGGGCCCCGGCGGCGGCGTGGTCATCCCGCCGCCTGCCCTGCGGCTGCGGCGAGCGTGCTGCGCGGGATCGTCTCCCGCGGCGAGACGATGAGGTCAGCACCCTCGGTGCCCACCACCTCGCAGCGCACCAGGTCGCCGATCCTCAGGCCCGAGCCGCGCTCCACGACGCACTCGCCGTCGACCTCGGGGGCCTGGTGGGCGGCGCGCCCGGTGCACTCGAAGTCGTCGTCCTCCTCGGCCTCGACCAGCACCGTGACCTCGGTGCCGACGCGGTCCTCGGCGCGCTGGCTCATCAGCTCCTCGACGAGCGAGGTGATGCGCTCGACGCGGGCGGCGATCTCCTCGGCGGGCACCTTCCCGTCGAGGTGCTCGGCCTCGGTGCCGTCCTCGTCGGAGTAGCCGAAGACGCCGACGGCGTCGAGCCGTGCTCCGGTGAGGAACCGCTCCAGCTCCGCGACGTCGTCCTGCGTCTCACCGGGGAACCCGACGATCACGTTGCTGCGGATGCCCGCCTCCGGGGCGAGGGCGCGGATGCGCTCGCAGAGGTCGAGGAAGTCCTCCGTGGAGCCGAACCGGCGCATGCGGCGCAGCACCGACGGGCTGGAGTGCTGGAACGACAGGTCGAAGTACGGCGCGAGGCCCGGCGTGGTGGCGATGACCTCGATGAGGTCGGGCCGCATCTCCGCGGGCTGCAGGTACGACACCCGGATGCGGTCGATGCCCGGCACGTGCGTCAGCCGCGGGAGCAGCCGCACCAGCGCGCGCGTGCCGCCGGGCAGGTCCTTGCCGTAGGAGGTGGAGTTCTCGCTGACCAGCACCAGCTCCCGGACGCCCTCCATGCCCAGCCACGCCGCCTCGGCCACGACGTCGTCCGGCGGCCGGGAGACGAACGAGCCGCGGAACGACGGGATGGCGCAGAACGCGCAGCGGCGGTCGCAGCCCGAGGCGAGCTTGAGGTTGGCGACGGGGCCGTCCTTGAGCCGGGTGCGCGCGAGGTTGGGCACCCAGGCGTGGCCGGGGATCTCGACGTCACCGGACGCGGCCGGCCGTTGCACGGGTGAGATCGGCAGCAGCGTGCGGCGGTCCACCGGTACGTGCGGTTCGGGCGCGTGCCCGCCGATCACGTCGGAGAGACGCTCGGCGAGGTCGGGGTAGGCGTCGAAGCCCAGCACGGCGTCGGCCTCGGGGAGCTGTTCGGCCAGCTCCTTGCCGTAGCGCTCGGCGAGGCACCCGACCGCGACGACCTTGGCGCCGTCGACGTCGGAGGCGGCCAGCAGCGTGTCGATCGAGTCCTTCTTGGCCTGCTCGACGAAGCCGCAGGTGTTGACGACGATGACGTCGGGCTTCTCGTCGGACTCCACCAGCTCCCATCCGGAGCCCGTCAGCCGACCGGCGAGCTCCTCGGAGTCGACCTCGTTGCGGGCGCAGCCGAGAGTGAGGAGAGCAGCCCGCCGTGGAGCGTCAGCGGAACGGGCATCGACGCGGCGGGGTGGTGGCACGGGCACCAGGGTATCCGGCGGCTCCTGATCTACGCTGCTGCCGTGGCAACGGTGGCCGTGCGGCGGGCCAGAACCGCCGACGTGACGACGATCAAGGACCTCGTGGACTCCTACGCGGGCCGCGTGCTGCTCGCGAAGGAGATCATCACCCTGTACGAGTCGGTGCCGGAGTTCCTGGTCGCCGAGCTCGACGGGCAGGTGGTGGGCTGCGGGGCCCTGCACGTGCTGTGGGAGGACCTGGGCGAGATCCGCACGGTGGCGGTGCACCCGCGCGTGCTCGGGCAGGGGGTCGGCCACGCGATCGTCGACGCCCTGATCGCCGGCGCCCGCGAGCTGGGCCTGCGCCGGCTGTTCGTGCTGACGTTCGAGAAGCAGTTCTTCTCCCGCCACGGCTTCGCCGAGATCGACGGCACCCCGGTGGAGCCGGACGTGTTCGCGGCGATGCTGCGCTCCTACGACGCGGGTGTTGCGGAGTTCCTCGACCTGGCCCACGTCAAGCCCAACACCCTCGGCAACGTCCGGATGCTCGCGCACCTGTAGAGCGCGGCTGCCGCCGCCGGTGCGTGAGTAACAGTGTTCCCACCCTGATTTCCGCTCACGACCTCGGCGGGCCGCCGGTAGCCTGGCCGGCGTGGTCGCCGCGACCGAGCCGGGCGTGCGCTGGCAGCGGCCTGCGCCCGCGGTCCGGCCCTGGGTGGCCACCTACACCGGATACCGCATGGAGGCCGGGCCTCCCGGGGTCCACATCGGCGTCCCCTCCCCGCACCTGACGTTCCTGCTCTGCCTCGACGGCGCGATCCAGATGGTGGGCGACACGCCGGGCCGGTTCGGCGCGATGGTCGCGGGCCTGCACGACGTGCCGGACCGGATCGCGCAGGGCGAGGCCCAGACGGGCATCCAGTTGCGGCTGACGTGGCGCGGCGCCCGCGCCCTGTTCGGCACCCGCGCCGGGGACCTCGCCGCCGACATCGTCGATCTCGACGCCCTGCCGGGACGCTGCGCCGCTCCCCTGCTCGACAGGCTCGCCTGCGCCCCGACCTGGCCGGAGCGTTTCGCGGTGCTCGACGCGGAGCTCACCGCGCTCGCGGCCCGCGGGCGCGGCGACCGCGGCGTCCGGCCCGAGGTCGGCTACGCGTGGGACAGACTGGAGGAGACGGGCGGCAACCTCCGCATCGCCGACCTCGCCGCGGAGGTCGGCTGGAGCCGACGCCACCTCGCCGAACACTTCCGCGCCGAGACGGGCCTGGCTCCGAAGGCCGCCGCCCGGGTGATGCGCTTCGAACGGGCCTGCGACCGGCTGCGCAGCCCCGCCCGCCCGTCGCTGGCCGCGGTGGCGGCCGACGGCGGCTACGTCGATCAGGCCCACCTCTCCCGCGACTTCCGCGACCTCGCCGGCCAGACGGCCACCGCCTGGCTGGCCGACCGCCCCACCCCCTGACCGCGTGGATCGACCGTCCGGACACGCGGCCGAGTCCGCCGTCTCGCCACGCGAGCTCGCGGATCGACCGGGCGACTCGGCCCGCTCGCCGGCAGGCCCGACGGTCTCGGCTCCGACATCCCGACCGATCGGACCACTCGGTCCGCAGATCGCGAACTCGCCGGGTGAGACGGCGTACTCGCGCGGGTGGGGGTTCCGGCTGCGCTTCCCCGTGGACGCGTTCGGGTTCACCGAGCGGGCGGTCCACGGCGACCCCATCGAGCACGCCGAACTGACCTGGCCCGGGCCGGACGGCACCGTGGCCGGCGGGGTGATGTTCAGCCCTCACCTCCCCGACGACCCGTGCGGGCAGCCGCGCGGCGGCGCGTCTCTTACACGTCGTCGTCGCCGCACCCGACGAGCTCTACGGCCGGGCCGCCGCCGCGGGGGCGACCGTCGTCCGCGACCCCCAGGGCAACGTCTGGAGCGTCGGCACCTGGTACGGGTGAGCGCACCCAGCGCCCGACTCGCGCGCACGCAGACCCCGACTCGCGCGCAGCGAGAGCCCGACTCGCGGGGTGGGGCGGGTGGGCCTACTGCTGCTGCAGGATGCCCTGCACGTCGAGGGTGATCTGGATCGTGGAGCCCACCACCGGCACGCCGCGGGCCAGCATCTGCTGCCAGTTGACGGTGAAGTGCTCGCGGTGCAGCTCCGTGGTGGCCACGGCGCCGGCGCGGATGCCGTTCCACTCCTGCATGCCCAGGTAGGTGGTGTCGAGCTGGACGTCGCTGGTCATGCCGTGCAGCGTCAGCTCGCCGTCGATGAGCCAGCGGTTGCCGCCGGGGCGGGAGAAGCGGTGGCTGGTGAAGTGCAGCCGCGGGTAGCGCTCGACGTCGAGGAAGTCGGGCGAGCGCAGGTGGGTGTCGCGGGCCTCGACGTTGGTGAACACGCTCGCGGCCTCGATGAGCACCTCGATCTGCGAGTCCTCGAAGTGCTCGTCGATGCGGATCTGGCCGCTGAACTCCTGGAACTGCCCGTAGACCTTCGACATCGCGATGTGCCGGGCCACGAAGCGGACCGACGAGTGGTCGGGGTCGATCTCGTAGATTCCGGGTGTGGGCACGGCGAGCGTGTCGTCGGGGATGAGCGTGAGCTGGCCGAGCGGGCGGTGGGTGCCCCACTCGACGTCGGTGCGCTCGTAGAGGCTCTGGTAGCCACCGGCCTCCGCCTGGATGCGGTAGCTGCCGGGCACGACGGCGGCGGCGAAGAAGCCGTACGCGTCGGTGTCGGAGCGGGCGACGCGCTTGCTGGACCGGTCGAAGATCGAGACCTCGGCGCCGGGAAGGGGCTTGCCCTCGTCGTCACGGACCTCGCCGCTGAGCAGGCCGCCTGTCAGAGGGATCGGCATGAGCGCCTGGCGCCCACCACTGACCTGTCCGGCGTTCTTGCGGCGCTTGCTCCAGAACATCCTGGAACTCCTTCGACGTCGAGCCGCGCGTTCCCCGATCGGCCGCGCGGCCCGTCAACTCTGACACGGCCCGTGACGGTTGCGCTCCTCGGGCGCGAGTAATGCCGAACAAGGGTGATGATCGCCACTCTCCGTGGCGTCGGTTCACTCGTCCTCGTCGGACTCCCCGCCCCCGCCGCGCATGAGCCACAGCACGCTCTCGAGCTCGTCGGGCTTGATGAGCACGTCGCGGGCCTTCGACCCCTCCGACGGCCCGACGACGCCGCGCGACTCGCACAGGTCCATCAGCCGGCCGGCCTTCGCGAACCCGACGCGCAGCTTGCGCTGGAGCATCGACGTCGACCCGAACTGCGAGGTGACGATGAGCTCGGTGGCCTGCAGGAGCAGGTCGAGGTCGTCGCCGATGTCGGCGTCGACCTCCTTCTTCTCCGCCTTCTGGGCCGTGACGCCGTCGAAGTAGGTCGGCTCGGCCTGGTCCTTCGCGAACGAGACCACCGACGAGATCTCGTCGTCGCCGACGAACGCGCCCTGCATGCGGACGGGCTTGCTCGCGCCCATGGGCAGGAACAGCGCGTCGCCCATGCCGATGAGCTTCTCGGCGCCGGGCTGGTCGAGGATGACGCGCGAGTCCGTCAGCGACGACGTCGCGAACGCCAGCCGCGACGGCACGTTCGTCTTGATCAGACCCGTCACGACGTCGACGGACGGGCGCTGCGTGGCGAGCACGAGGTGGATGCCGGCGGCGCGGGCCTTCTGCGTGATGCGCACGACCGCGTCCTCGACGTCGCGCGGTGCCGTCATCATCAGGTCGGCCAGCTCGTCGACGATGCACAGGATGTAGGGATAGGGCCGGTACTCCCGCTCGCTGCCCAGGGGCGCCGTGATCTCGCCGGAGCGGACCTTGCGGTTGAACTCGTCGACGTGGCGGACCTTGTTGACCTGCATGTCCTGGTAGCGCTGCTCCATCTCCTCCACCAGCCAGGCCAGCGCGGACGCCGCCTTCTTCGGCTGGGTGATGATGGGCGTGATCAGGTGCGGGATGCCCTCGTAGGGCGTCAGCTCCACCATCTTGGGGTCGATCAGGATCATCCGGACCTCGTCCGGGGTCGCCCGGCTCAGCAGCGAGACCAGCATCGAGTTCACGAAGCTCGACTTGCCGGAACCGGTGGACCCCGCGACGAGCAGGTGGGGCATCTTCGCGAGGTTGGCCGTGAGGAAGTGGCCCTCGATGTCCTTGCCCAGCCCGACGACGAGCGGGTGCTGCTCGGCACGCGCGGTGCCGGAGCGCAGCACGTCGCCGAGGCGCACCATCTCGCGGTCGGTGTTGGGCACCTCGATGCCGACGGCCGACTTGCCCGGGATGGGCGCCAGGATCCGCACGTTGTCGGTGGCCACGGCGTAGGAGATGTTCTTGGTGAGCTGCGTGATCTTCTCGACCTTGACGGCCGGGCCGAGCTCGATCTCGTAGCGCGTGACGGTCGGGCCCCGGGTGAAGCCGGTGACCTGCGCGTCCACGGAGAACTGGTCGAGCACCGCGGTGATGCGCTCGATCATGGCGTCGTTGGCGGCGCTGCGGGTCTTGGGCACGGGGCCGGTGGGCAGCAGGTCGCTGGGCGGGAGCAGGTAGGGCGGCTCGCCCTCGCGGCTCTGCACGACCAGCCGCAGCTGCTCGCCGACCTCGGGTGGGTGGGACTCGGACGAGGCCTCCGGCTCCTCGGCCGGCGGGGTGGCCGGGATGCTCGCCGGGGGCTTGCGCGCCCGCGGCGGCACTGGCACGTACTCCTCGACGGGCTCGGGTTCCGGGTCGGGCTCCGGCGGGAGGGGCTCCTCCTCCTTGTAGACGTCCGCGACGCGCGAGGCCTGGCGGCGGCGGGCCGGGCGACGCGGGGCGGCCGGCTCCTCGGGGGTGGGCTCCTCGACGACGGCCTCCGCCGGCTCGTCCTCGACGGCGCGCCCGAGCAGCCGCCGCACCCGGTTCGGCACCTCGCGGAACGGCGTGGCGGTGAGCACCAGGAACGCGTAGCCCGACAGCAGCACGAGCACCGGCGCGGCGACCCACGCCGTCAGCCCGGTGGCGAGCGGGGTGGCGGCGACGTAGCCGATCGCTCCCCCGCCCTCGGCCCAGCGCGACGGCTGGTCGGGACGGCCGGCGATCAGGTGCACGAGCCCCAGCACGCCGAGGGCGAGCAGAAGGGTGCCCACGGTGACACGCGGCCGGGACTCCGGGTTGGGCGCGGTGGCCAGCATGACCACCCCGGCGATCGCCAGCAGGACGGGCAGCACGCCCGACCCCAGCCCGACGACGAACCCGACGGCGGTGGACAGCGCACGGCCGACGGGTCCGCCGGCGCCCCACCAGATCCCCGCGGCACCGACGACGGCGAACACGAGCAGGGCGACGCCGATGCCGTCGCGGCGGTGGGCGGGGTCGAGCTCGCGGGTGCGTCCCATGGCGCGACCGGCGGAACGGCCGAGCCTGGCAACACCGCGCCCGACGCCGTCGATCCCGCGGTCGATCAGGTCCGGACCCTTGCGGGGCGGGGGCTTGCGCGGCGCGGGCCGCCTGCCGTTGGACTGCCCGCGGGCCGCGGGCTTGCGCGCTCCCGAGCCCCGCGAGGTCGCCCGCGCCGCGGTGCTCCTGCTACCGCCGCTTGCGGTCGTCCGTCCAGCCATGGGCCCACGGTATCGGGCACGGCGGCATGATCCGGTGACCGACGCACCCCGGCTCCGTCACCCTCCTGAGCCAAGGATCACCGTTTCGGTGACGGGTGATCATGAGCCGGGACCGGGGCGGGCCGGGAGCGGGCACGCTTCCCGGTGGAGCGGCCTCAGGTCACGGTGCCCAGAACGCGGTCCAGCTCCGCGAGCGTGGGCCTGTCCCCGGCTGCGCCCGACAGGCAGGCGTCGATCACCTCGGCGACCGGCCGGGGGAGCCGCCGTCTGGCCCGGACCCGCGGCGCCCGACGGACGAGCTGCGGGTAGCGCTCCCCCGGCCGGTCGGCTGGACGGGTGCACGAGCCGCTGACGGCCCGCGAGTGCGGGCCCCGGGCGAACGGCTGATGGAGGGTGGCCGCTTCGTAGAGGACGAGGCCGACGCCCCACACGTCCACGGGTGGGCCCAGGTCGCCACCGCGGGCCTGTTCCGGGGACATGTACGCCGGTGTCCCGTTGCCCGCGGAGCTCGGGCCGGGAGGACGGGCGAGGCTCAGGTCGATCAGCTGCGCCCGGCCCCCGTTGCTGATGATGTTGCCGGGCTTGATGTCCATGTGCAGGTAGCCGTACCCGTGCAGGTAGCGCACCACCGAGCAGAGGTGCCGGCCGAGGTGCCCGAGCGCGCCGAGCGGCAGCCGTTGACCCATGTCGTCGAGCACGTGGCCGAGGGTGGCGCCGGCGAGCGTCTCGAGCACGAGGACGGGCGGCTGCGGACGCGGCGGCCGGATCAGCTCGTACCCGCGCACGAGGTGGGGATGGGTCAATGTGGTCAGCAGCCGGCCCTCGAGGAGCAGGTGCCGCCGCGCGGAACGGTCGTCGACGGCGTCGGGCCGGAGGGTCTTTACCAGGCACCGGGCGAAGCGGGCGTCGCTCCAGGCGTCGTAGGTGTCGTAGTCGTTGCCCCGGTTGAGGTGCTCGAGCACCCGGTAGCCGGGGGCGATCCGGTCCCCGTGGCCGAGCACTGCAGGCCCGTCGGGATCGGTCTCGGGCATCCCCAGCAGGGCGAGATCGGGCAGCGCCACGTCCGGAGGAGGCTGCAGAGCGCTGGTCATGATCGGCTCCGGGCACCGTCGCTGGAGGCGGAAGGGAGGGGGACGCGGCGGACGGGGCTGGGCCGCGACGGGCCGGAGACGACCGGCTCGGCGGCGGGCGGACCCTGGCGGTGGAGCCGGTGCAGGTGGGCGTACCCGGGGTGGGTCACGAGGAGCTCCTGGTGCGTGCCGGAACCGGTGATCCGGCCGTGTTCCAGATAGAGGATCCGGTCGGCGTCGATCACGGTGAGCAGGTTGTGGGAGATCACGACGGTCGTGCGCCCGGCCATCAGCCGCCGCAGTGGCGTGAGGATCCGATCGGCGGACTCCGCGTCCAGCCCGGTCGTGGGCTCGTCGAGCAGCAGCACCGGTGCGTCACGGATCATCGCCCGGGCGATCGCGACGCGTTGGCGCTGACCTCCCGAGAGCATGCGCCCGCGTTGCCCGACCCGGGTGGCGTAGTCGTCGGGGAGCATGCGCACGAAGGCGTCGGCATCGGCGGCCACGGAGGCACGCAGCATCTCGGCCTCGTTGGCGTCCGGCTTGCCCCACAGGATGTTGTCGCGGATGGTGCCGTCGAACACGAGGGTCTCCTGCAGCACCACCGCCATGTTGCGGCGCAGGTCGGCCAGCGCCAGCTCGCGCAGGTCGCAGCCGTCGAGCAGGACGCGACCGGTGTCGGGGTCGTAGAGCCGCAGCATCAGCTTCACCAGCGTGGACTTGCCGGCGCCGCTGGCCCCGACCACCGCGACCCGCTGCCCTTCGGCGACGGTGAGCTCGATGTCCTGCAGGGTCGCCTGTGTGGTTCCCGGGTAGGTGAAGCTCAGGCCCTCGACGCGCACGACGCCACGGGCACGGCCCAGGGGACGTGGTGCGGCGGGCTCCCGGACGAGCGGCTGCAGGTCCTGCAGCTCCATGATGCGTTCGGCGCTGGCGGTGGCCGCGTACACGGAGTTGGAGAGCCGGGCGAACCCCCGGATCGGGCTGTAGAGCTGGGTCAGGTACACGACGAACACCAGCAGCCCGCCGAGCGTGATGCGGTTCTGGGCCAGCTCCCACATCCCGAGGGCCAGAACGAGCATGGCCCCGCCCGCCTCCAGCAGGTCGATCAACGGGCTGAACAGGGCCCGCAGCCGGGTGGCGTCCATCTGCGCCCGGAAGGAACCGAGGTTCTCCCGGTGGAACCGGTCGGTCTCGCTCGCCTCGCGGTCGTAGACCTGCACGAGTGCCGCGTTGGCGAAGGACTCCTCGGCGGCGGCCGTGATCGCGCCGGTGCGGCGGCGCTTCCCCCGCGACGCGGTCTTGATCCGGGCCGAGAACGAACGGGCGGCGAGCCAGAACAGCGGCGCAGCGACCAGCGAGGCCAGGGCCAGCTGCCAGTTCAGGTAGAACAGCGCGGCCCCGTACAGCATGATCGTGAACGCGTAGGAAAGCGCGCTCACCAGACCCGAGATCACGGTCTGCTCGATCGTCGCGATGTCGCCGGTCAGCCGGGACAGCACGTCCCCGAGGGGATGGCGCTCGAAGAACCCGACCGACAGCCGTTGGACGTGGGCGAACAGCCGCGTACGCAGGTCCAGCAGGAACTGCTCCGACACCCACGTGGAGAGGTAGTCGTCGGTGAAGGACACCACCCCCGCCACCAACGTCAGCGCGACGTACACCCCCGCCACGAGCGGGAAGAGACCGAAGTGCTGCGGGGTCAGCACGTCGTCGATGAGAATCTTGAACATCCAGATTCCGGCCGTGTCGAGGGCCGGGCCGACCGCCACCAGCGCCACGGTGACCCACAACCGTCGCCGGTAAGGGCGGACGCCCGGCCAGAACCGACGGAAGATCTGCACGAGACCGGCAGCAGGCGTCTCGCCCAGCAGTCCACCGGTCTCGGTGCCACCGCCCGGCGCGGGCCTGGACGCAGCCCTCCGATCAGTACCCATCCCATCCCCACTGACGTCGTCCCGGGTGATCGGGACCGGAGAACTCGACGGGGGTCCGGCCGGTGAGCGGCTGGGACCCCCGTCAGTCCCTGCTATCAGTGGCGGCCGCGTCGGCGACCGCGGTGGCTGCTCTTCCTGCTGCTGTGACGACGGGACGTCCTGCTGGAGTGCCAGCTGGGAACGGCCGGCCTGAGTTCGCTGAACAGGCTCTTCATCGTTGCCTTCCTTCCGCTCGGGGAACGCGGCGTTGCGCTCCGCCCCACACAGCACAGCACCGTTCCGCCCTGCTGTCTGATGCAGGAAGGACCGAACACGCCGACACCGGTCTCCCGATTTCGCGACCTCCGCCCTCTTGCGGAGACGCGCCGGACCGTTGCGGCCGGTATGCCCGGATCCGGTCCGGTGCCCCGGGGGGCCTACCGCCGGTACCGCGTGAGCACCACCCACGTGGTGGTGCGCACGGTCTCCCGCCAGCTCGCCACCTGGTCCAGCACGGCGTCGAGCTCCGCCCCGCTCGACGCCGTGAGCAGCACGATCAGGTCGTACTCCCCCGTCACCGTCTCGATCTCGTCCACCCCGGGGAGCGCCGCGAGCCGCCGGACGTAGCCCGCGACGTCCGGGGTGCGGATGACCAGCCCCACCCGCGCGCGGTGGGCGGCCGCGACCCCGGGCAGGGCGACATCGGCGCGGTAGCCGCGGATCACGCCGTCGCTCTCCAGCCGCTGGACCCGCGCGAGCACCGCCGTGCGCGAGAGCCCGACGGCGCGTCCGAGGTCGGCCATCGTGGTGCGGCCGTCGGCGGCCAGGAGGTCGAGCAGACGCCGGTCGAGAGCATCGATCTGACGATTCGTCGGCGGCACGGGCGACATCGTGGCACTTCGCCGGGCGACGCCGACGCTCGGTGTCGTGACCCGTCAGGATCGCGTCACGACACTGGGGGCATGACGGTCATCACCCCCGGCCACATCGATCCGGGCAGGGTCCACGAGACGCTGCGCCGCCACCTGCTCGTGGACGGCTTCGACCTCGTGCTGGACACCCGTGCCAGCCGGGGCTCGTGGCTCGTCGACGCGCGGGACGGGCGTCGCCACCTCGACCTGTTCAGCTTCTTCGCCTCGGCACCCCTGGGCATGAACCATCCCGCGCTGGCCGACGATCCGGCCTTCCTCGCGGAGCTGGCCGAGGTGGCGGTCAACAAACCGTCCAACTCCGACATCTACACGACGCAGATGGCCGCGTTCGTGGACACGTTCAGCCGCGTGCTGGGCGACCCGGCGCTGCCGCACCTGTTCTTCGTCGAGGGCGGCGCGCTCGCCGTCGAGAACGCGCTCAAGACGGCGTTCGACTGGAAGCGCCGCCACAACGCGCTGCACGGCCGGCCCGGAGAACTGGGCACGAAAGTGCTGCACCTGCGCAAGGCGTTCCACGGGCGCAGCGGCTACACGCTCTCGCTCACCAACACCGACCCGGTGAAGACGGCGCTGTTCCCGACGTTCGACTGGCCGCGGATCGACGTGCCCGCGATCCACTTCGGGGACGTCCACGAGGCCGAGGCCCGGGCGCTCGCCCAGGCTCGCGAGGCGTTCGCCGCGCATCCCCACGACATCGCGTGCTTCCTCGCCGAGCCCATCCAGGGCGAGGGCGGCGACAACCACATGCGGCCCGGGTTCCTGCAGGCCATGCAGGCGCTGTGCGTCGAGCACGACGCCCTGTTCGTCCTCGACGAGGTGCAGACCGGCTGCGGCATGACCGGCACCCCGTGGGCCTACCAGCAGCTCGGTGTCCAGCCCGACGTCGTCGCGTTCGGGAAGAAGGTGCAGGTCTGCGGGATCATGGCCGGCGGGCGCGTGGACGAGGTGCCCGACAACGTGTTCGCCGTGTCGTCGCGGATCAACTCGACGTGGGGCGGCAACCTCACCGACATGGTGCGCTCGCGCCGCCAGCTCGAGGTGATCGAGGCCGACGGGCTGATCGAGCGCGCGGGGCTGCTGGGCAAGCGCCTGCTCGACGACCTGGGCACGGTGCCGGGGATCTCGGCCGTGCGCGGCCGGGGGCTGTTCGTGGCTTTCGACCTGCCCGACCCCGACTCCCGGAACGCCGTTCTCCGACGCCTGCACGACGACGAGGTGATGATCCTGGGTGGCGGGGAACGCTCGATCCGGCTGCGGCCGGCGCTGACCATCTCCGAGGACGAGCTCGCGCTCGCGGTGGCGGCGATCCGGAAGGCGGTGGCGAAATGAGCGCTACGCGCCCGTGCGCGGATAACAGTGTTCCCACCCCGATTTCCGCTCACGAGCCCCGCGGGGTGGGCTCGTACGTGGACGGCTCCTGGGCCTCGGCGGGCGTGCCGCTGGCGTCCACCAACCCGGCCACGGGCGAGCCCGTCGCCACCGCCCTGCTCGGGGATGCCTCCACGTTCGTCGACGCCTGCCGCACCGCCCGCGCGGCCCAGAAGGCCTGGGCGGCCACGCCGGCGCCCGTGCGGGGGCGGGTCGTCGAGCAGATCGGCCGGCTGGTCGAGGCCAACAAGGAGGCCCTGGCCGCGATCGTCACGCGCGAGATCGGCAAGCCCCTCGCGGAAGCCCGCGGCGAGGTGCAGGAGGTCATCGACACCGCGTCGTTCTTCGCCGGCGAGGGCCGCCGCCTCTACGGGCAGACCGTGCCCAGCGAGATGCCCGACAAGCAGCTGTTCACCTTCCGCGTGCCCGTCGGCGTCGCCGCGATCGTCACGGCCGGCAACTTCCCCGTCGCCGTGCCGTCCTGGTACCTGCTGCCCGCGCTGCTGTGCGGCAACGCCGTGGTCTGGAAGCCCGCGGAGTACACCCCGGCCATCGCCGAGGCGTTCACCGAGCTGTTCGTGCGCGGCGGGCTGCCGGCGGGCGTGCTCAACACCGTGCTCACCGACGGTCCCGCCACCTTCGACGGGCTGTCCGGGGCGCTGGAGGCGGGGCTGGTCGACAAGATCGGGTTCACCGGCTCGTCGGCGGTGGGGGTGCGGATCGGCGAGCTCGCCGGACACCACCTGCAGCACCCGTGCCTGGAGCTCGGCGGCAAGAACCCGCTGGTCGTGATGCCCGACGCCGATCTCGACCTCGCGGTCGAGGGCGCGCTGTTCTCAGGCTTCGGCACGGCCGGGCAGCGCTGCACCTCCCTCGGCACGGTGATCGTCCACGAGTCGGTGCACGACGAGTTCCTGGCCCGCTTCACCGCGGCCGTCGAGAGCGCGGTGGTCGGTGACCCGACCGGTGACGTGCTCTTCGGCCCGATGATCTCCGAGCGGTTCCTGGAGAACTTCGAGAAGCACCTGGCGCTGATCGAGCCGCACCACACCGTGATCGGCTCGACGGGGCGCATCACCCCGGCCGATCCGCGCGGCAACTTCACCGGCGAGCCGGGGATCTACGCCCACCCCACGATCGTCGACGGCGTCCGCGCCGGGGACGCGCTGTACTCCACGGAGACGTTCGGCCCGATCGTCGGCGTCGCCTCGTTCGCCACGTTCGACGAGGCCGTCGAGCTCGCGAACGGCCACGGCTACGGCCTCTCGGCGTCGATCTACACGAGCACCCCGGCGCACGCGTTCCGGTTCCGGGAGCGGGTGACGGCGGGCATGGTGAGCGTCAACAACTCGACGTCCGGCGCCGAGGCCCACCTGCCCTTCGGCGGCAACGGGCGCAGCGGCAACGGCAGCCGCCAGTCCGGGATCTGGGTGCTCGACCAGTTCACGCGGTGGCAGAGCATGAACTGGGACTTCGGCGGCAAGCTCCAGAAGGCGCAGATGGACACCGCAGAGCTCCCGGCCGACACCGAGTACCGCCTCCCCCGCTGACGAGCGGCAGGTTCTCGTCGGGTCTCACCAGAACCCCGTCAGCGGGGTGTCCGCCGTGGTCGTCAGGTCGCTCCAGGGGGCGGCCGCCTCGCGCACGTCCGCGTCGTCGGCCAGGTGCCAGCAGCGGCGGGCGGCCGTCGTGGCGGTACTCCCCCGGTCGCGTGCCGTCGCCGAAGGCCAGGCCGGCCCGGCCCGTCCCGACGCGGTGCAGCACCCCCGACAGGTGCCTCGCGACGTACGTGGCACCGTCGCCGGTGGTGGGCAGGTCGGCCACCACGCCCTGCAGCGCCCGGGCGCGCGGGCCCGGACGCACGAGGGCCACCTGGGCGCGCGTCCACTGCAGCATCCACTCCCCGGCCGGGGGCCGCCCGGTGGTGTGGGGTCCTGCAGCCCGTCGGCGCCCGGCCCTGGACGGTCACCCCCTGCCGTCCGTCGGAGCTGCGGGAGCGCGACGGCCCCGGGGGTCGTGCCGCTCTTCACCCAGTCGCACGCGATGTCCTCCTCGACGACGGCCTTGCCCACCTCGTCGGAGACGAGCAGCACGTCGTGGGCGTCGCAGATCTCGCGCAGCCGCTCGAAGTACCCGGGGGGGCGGCGGGAAGCAGCCGCCCGCGTTCTGCACGGGCTCGACGAACACCGCCGCGACGGTGTCGTCGCCTCCTCCACGCGGTTGGCCGCCCACAGCCCGAGCTCCTTGCCCTCAAGGTCGGACCGGTAGGCGTCGGTGTCGGGCACCTTGAACGCGCCGGCACCACCGGCTCGAACGGCGCGCGGTACCCGGGCACGCCGGTGAGCGCGAGCGCGCCCTGCGGGTGCCGTGGTAGGTCTTCAGCGGCTTGCCGGTGACCGTGAAGTACTACTTCGCGACCCAGTTGTGGTGCTGCTTGTGCAGCTTCATGTAGACGAACGTCTCCGTGCTGCGGACGCCGGGCAGGGCCCGGATCCGCCGCCCGACGAGTTCGAGCAGGTGGTCGTCGTCCTCGCAGACCACCTCGGCCAGCACGTCGAAACTGCCGGCCGTGATCACGACGTGGTCGACCTCGGGCATCGCGGCCAGCGCGTCGGCCACCGTGACCACGTCGCCCTCCACCCGTATCCCGGCCATCGCCTGCCGCCGGAAACCCAGCTGCATCGGGTCGGTGACGGCGACGATCCGGATCACTCCGGTCTCCTGCAGCCGGGCCACCCGCTGGCGGACGGCAGCCTCGGAGAGCCCGACGGCCCGCGCGATGGTGGCGTACGGCCGGCGGCCGTCCTCCTGGAGCTGTTCGACGATGGCCTGGCCGACGTCGTCGAGGAGGGCGTGGGGCGCTATGGCGGTCACCCGACCGAGAGTAGGCGCCGATCCCGGTCTTGGAAACTCATTTCGTTGTCAGATCCTCGGACTTCAACGAAATCAATGGTCAGTCACGGTAAGTCTGGATGATCTCACCAGGAACCACTCTGTTGCGCACTACAGTCCACACCGGTCGAGATCGCCCCCAGGAGGACCCCTTCATGCACCCCGCCCGTTTCCGGTCGCTGTCCCCCGAGGCGCAGGCCGTCCTCTCCCTGCAGCGCGCCACCGGGCGCCTGTCGCGCCGGTCGCTGCTGCGCGGCGCGGGCACGCTCGGGGCCGGCGCCCTGTTGGCCGCCTGCGGGACGGCGGGCACGCCCACGAACGCCGCCGGCGGCCCCACCTCCGCCGCGGGCCCGGCACCGGCCGCCGACGTCTCCGACACGGAGAAGAAGGTCGACTGGGCGAACTGGACGCTCTACCTCGACTACGACCCGGCCACGAAGAAGTACCCCACGCTGGAGAAGTTCATCGCGACCACGGGGATCGCCGCCACCTACAGCGAGGACATCGACGGCAACGACACGTACTACGGCAAGATCTCGGGCCAGCTCGCAAACGGGCAGGACATCGGCAAGGACATCGTCGTGTTCACCGACTGGATGGCCGCGCGGATGGTGCGCATGGGCTACACCCAGGAGCTCGACCTCTCGCTCATCCCCAACGCCAAGAACCTGCTGCCGTCCCTGCGGGGAGTCGACTACGACCCGGGCCGCAACCGCACGCTGACCTGGCAGTCCGGCTTCGGCGGGCTCGCCTGGAACAAGGCCGCGGTGCCCGGTGGCCTGAAGTCCGTGTCCGACCTGTGGAAGCCCGAGCTCAAGGGCAGGGTCGAGGTGCTCGACGAGTGGCGCGACACGGTCGGGCTGATCATGGCCTACCAGGGCGTCGACATCTCCGGCAGCTGGGGCGCCGACCAGTTCGGCAACGCGATCGACGTGCTCGACAAGCAGATCAAGTCCGGCCAGATCCGCCAGGTGAAGGGCAACTCCTACAAGGAGGACCTGGTCTCCGGCGACGCCGTGGCGGTGATCGGCTGGTCGGGCGACATCACCCAGCTCAACACGGAGAACGACGACAAGTTCGCGTTCGCCGTGCCCGACGCCGGCGGCACGCTCTGGAGCGACAACATGATGGTGCCGGTCGGGGCCCGGCACAAGAAGAACGCCGAGACGCTCATGAACTACTACTACGACCCCGAGGTGGCCGCGCAGGTGGCCGCATACGTCAGCTACATCTGCCCCGTGGTTGGCGCCCAGGAGGCGCTGCGGAAGACCGACCCGCAGCTGGCCGCCGACACGAGCATCTTCCCCGACGCGGCGACGCTCGCGAAGGTGAAGGTCTTCCGCACGCTGACCCCGCAGGAGGAGACCGACTTCGGCGGCCGGTTCCAGACCACGATCGGCAACTGACGTGTCGGGCCGCGATCTGGAGCTGGTCTCCGTCACCAAGCGCTTCGGCGACTTCACCGCCGTCGACGACCTGTCGCTGACCATGCCGTCGGGCTCGTTCTTCGCCCTGCTCGGGCCGTCCGGCTGCGGCAAGACCACGATGCTGCGGATCATCGCCGGGCTGGAGAGCCCCAGCGCCGGCCGCGTGTTCATCGGCGGCGAGGACATAACCGCCACCCGCGCCCACCAGCGACCGGTCAACACCGTGTTCCAGAGCTACGCCCTGTTCCCGCACCTCGACGTCATCGAGAACGTCGCGTTCGGGCTGCGCCGGCGCCGGGAGAAGCACGTGGTCGAACGGGCGATGGCCGCGCTCGACCTCGTAGAGCTGCGCCACCTCGCCGGCCGCAAGCCCGCCCAGCTCTCCGGCGGCCAGCAGCAGCGCGTCGCGCTCGCCCGGGCGCTGGTCAACAACCCGGCCGTACTGCTGCTGGACGAGCCGCTCGGCGCGCTCGACCTCAAGCTGCGCCGCCAGATGCAGGTGGAGCTCAAGCGCATCCAGAACGAGGTGGGCCTGACGTTCGTGCACGTCACCCACGACCAGGAGGAGGCCATGACGATGGCCGACACGGTCGCGGTGATGAACGCGGGGCGCATCGAGCAGATGGGCGCACCGCAGGAGCTCTACGACCTGCCCCGCACGCCGTTCGTGGCGAACTTCCTGGGCCGGTCCAACCTGCTCGCCGGCACCGTGACCGACGAGCACGGCGGCCTGCTCGGCGTCGACGTCGCCGGCACCCGCGTACAGGTGCCCGCCGACCGCGCCGTCGCCCGCAGCGGGGCGGTGCTGGTCGGGGTGCGGCCGGAGAAGGTCATCCTGCTCGGGGCGGACGACCCGGCCCCGCCCGGCGCGACGGCGCTCGGCCCGGGCACCGTCGCGGACGTCTCGTTCGCCGGGGTGAGCACCGAGTACCTGGTGGACGTGCCCGGCGCGGGCCGGATGAGCGTGTTCGCCCAGAACCTGACGGGGTTGTCCGCGACGCCGGGCGGCACCGTCCGGCTCGCGTGGTCGCCGCAGCACGCCTTCGCGCTCGTCGACGACGGCGCGCCCGACGACGGCACCGGGGAGGCCGTCGAGGCGGCCGAGCTCAGCGAGGCGGCGGCCCCGTGACGGCCGCGCTCGTCGTCGGCCACGGCACCGAGGTCGCCGGCGCCCGGCGCCGCAGCCGCACGGCCTGGCTGCTGCTCGCCCCCGGGCTGCTCTACCTCTTCGTGTTCTTCGTGGCCCCCGTGGCCGTGCTGCTGCTGACCTCGCTCTTCGAGCGCGTGCCCGGCGGACCGGTCGGGGCCACCCGCCCGGCGTTCGCGGTGTCCAACTACGTCGACGCGGTGGTCGCCTACGCCCCGCAGTTCGGCCGCTCGTTCCTCTACGCGTTCATCGCCACGGTGCTGGCGCTGGCCATCGGCTACCCGCTGGCCTACGTCATCGGCGTGCGTTGCCGCACCCGGCCGCTCCTGCAGGGTGTGCTGCTGGTTCTGGTGATCGCCCCGTTCTTCACCAGCTTCATCCTGCGCACGATCGCGTGGAAGCAGATCCTGGCCGACGACAGCGTGGTGGTCTCGGTCCTCAAGACCGTCTCCCTGCTCCCGGACGACGCGCGGCTCACCGCCACGCCCGTGGCCGTCGTCGCGGGGCTGACCTACAATTTCCTGCCCTTCATGACGCTGCCCGTCTACGCGAGCCTGGAACGCCTGGACCTGCGGCTCGTCGAGGCCGGTGGCGACCTCTACGCCACCCCGATCTCCACGTTCCGGCACGTCACGCTGCCGCTGACGATGCCCGGGATCGTCTCCGGCTCGCTGCTCACGTTCATCCCCGCCGCCGGCGACTACGTCAACTCGGCCCTGCTGGGCAACGCCGGCACGTCGATGGTCGGCAACGTGATCGACTCCCGGTTCTTCCGGGTGGTCGACTACCCCACCGCCGCGGCGCTCTCGGTGATCCTCATGGCGGCCGTCCTGCTGCTCGTCGCCTGGTACGTGCGGCGCTCGGGAACGGAGGACCTGCTGTGAAGCGCCTGTCCTTCGGCCGGTACCTGCTGCCGGTCTACGCCGCGCTGGCGTTCCTCTACCTGCTCACGCCCATCGCGTACACGTTCGCGTTCAGCTTCAACGACGCCGGCCGCTCCAACCTCGTCTGGCGGGGCTTCACGTTCACGAACTGGCAGAACCCGTGCGGGGCGCCGGCGGTCTGCGAGTCGGTGGTCAACAGCCTGCAGATCGGGGTGCTCGCCACCGTCATCTCCACCGTGCTCGGCACCATGATCGCCATCGCGCTGGTGCGCTACCGCTTCCGCCTGCGTGCGGGCGCCAACCTGCTGCTGTTCCTACCCATGGCCACGCCCGAGGTGGTGCTCGGCGCGGCACTGCTCGCGCAGTTCCTCAACCTGAGGGTCAACCCCGGGTTCGCCACCATCGTCATCGCGCACGTCATGTTCTGCATCAGCTTCGTGGTGGTCACGGTGAAGGCCCGCGTGGCGTCGCTGGACCCGCGCCTCGAGGAGGCAGCGGCCGACCTCTACGCCTCCCCGCGGGCCGCGTTCTGGCGCGTCACGTTCCCGCTGCTGCTGCCCGGCATCGCCGCCGCCGCGCTGCTGGCGTTCTCCCTGAGCTTCGACGACTTCATCATCACGAACTTCAACTCGGGCAACACCGACACCTTCCCCAAGTTCGTCTACGTCTCGGCCACGCGCGGCATCCCGGCCCAGGCCAACGTCATGGGGTCGGCGATGTTTCTGATCGCGCTGATCATCGTGGTCACCGGACAGGTCCTCGCGGCCCGACGACGACGGGCCGCCGCCACCTGATCCGACATTTCCGACCTCCCCCATCAGGTGGGACGACGGCCGGGAGGCAGCATGAGCACGGAGACGTCCTCCGATGCAGCAGGGTTCGGCAGCGCGCCGGGCGACAAGGGCCTCAAGGGCGGCGCGCTGGGCCTGGTGTCCGGCGTCGTCATCGGCCTCGCGTCCACCGCGCCCGCCTACAGCCTCGCGGCGAGCCTCGGGCTGATCGTCGTGATCGCGTTCATCCCGATGTACCTCATCGCGGTGGCCTACCGCGAGCTCAACGAGGCCGAGCCCGACCGCGGCACCACGTTCACCTGGGCCGGCCGCACGTTCGGACCGTGGATGGGCTGGCGAGATCTCCGCGCGCCTGCAGTACGCGCTGCTGGGCGTCGAACTGCTGGCGCTGGCCGCGTTCGCCGTGGTCGCGCTGGTCGAGGTCTACGCGGGCGACGGCTCCGAGGGCTCGATCGTGCCGAGCATCGCCCGGCTGTGGCCGAACGGGCTGGGCGTCTCCGACATCATCGACGCCATCCTCATCGCCGTGTCCCTCCACCGGGGCCGGGGCACCGCCGACGACGTGTTCGCGGCGTCGACGTCGCAGCCCGTGAGGCACCTCGCAGCGCGCCGGCGGGCTGCGAGGCGATCACACGGGCTGCGAGGTGGCGTCGGGTCAGACCGCGATGACCGTGGGGACGATCATGGGCCGCCTCCGGTAGGTCTCCCCCACCCACTTGCCCACCACGCGCCGCACCTGCTGCGCGATGCGGTGGGTGTCGGTGATGCCGTCGGACTCGGTGCGCGAGAGCTCCGCCTCGATCAGCGGCAGCACCGCCTCCAGCGCCTTCGGGTCCTCGGAGAAGCCCCGGCCCGACATCGTCGGTGAGGCGACGGCGCGGCCCGTGGTGGCGTCGATGGCGATGGTGATGGAGATGAACCCGCCCTCACCGAGCACCAGGCGGTCGGCCAGCGTCGGCTGCTCGATGTCGCCGGTGGACACGCCGTCGACGTAGGCGCGCCCCACGGGCAGCCGCCCGGTGATCATCGCCTTGCCGTCGATGAGGTCGACCGTGACGCCGTTCTCGGTGAGCACCACCGCGTCGGGCGACACCCCGGTCTGGATCGCCAGCTCGGAGTTGGCGCGCAGGTGGCGCCACTCGCCGTGCACCGGCATGACGTTGCTCGGTCGCACCGCGTTGTAGAGGTACAGCAGCTCCCCGGCGTAGGCGTGGCCGGAGACGTGCACGTTGGCGTTGCGGTTGTCGATGACCTTGATGCCCGCGCGGCGCAGCCGGTTGACCACGCCGAAAACAGCGTGCTCGTTGCCCGGGATGAGCGAGCTGGACAGGATCACCGTGTCGGTGGAGCGCATCTGGAACGTGCGGTGCTCGCCGCGGGTGATGCGCGACAGCGCCGCCATCGGCTCGCCCTGCGACCCGGTGCACACGACGAGCACCTGCTCGTCGGGCAGCTCGTCGACGTCGTCGATGGAGACCATCGTGCCGTCGGGCACCGTCAGCAGGCCCAGGTCGGTGGCGATCTCCATGTTGCGCAGCATCGAGCGGCCCAGCAGGCACACCCGGCGGCCGTGGATCACGGCGCCGTCGATGATCTGCTGCACGCGGTGCACGTTGCTCGCGAAGCACGCGACGAACGCGCGGCCCGTGGCCTGGCCGATGGCCGCGGCGAGGCTCGGCCCGAGCGTGGCCTCCGACGGCGAGACCCCGGGGGTGTCGGCGTTGGTGGAATCGCACAGGAACAGGTCGACGCCCTCGTCACCCAGCCGGGAGAACCCGGGCAGGTCGGTGAGGCGGCCGTCGAGCGGCACCTGGTCGAGCTTGATGTCGCCGGTGTGCAGGATGACGCCGGCCGGCGTGCGGACGGCCACCGCGAGGCACTGCGGGATGGAGTGGGCGACGGCGAAGTACTCGCACTCGAACGTGCCGTGGCGCAGCCGGTCGCCCTCGTTCACCTCCAGCATGTGCGGGGTGATGCGGTGCTCCTTGCACTTGGCCGCCACCAGCGCGAGCGTGAACGGCGAGCCCACGACGAGCAGGTCGGGCCGCTCGCGCAGCAGGTAGGGCACCGCGCCGATGTGGTCCTCGTGGCCGTGGGTGAGCACGAGGGCGTCGATGTCGCCGAGGCGCTCCAGGATGGGCCGGAAGTCGGGCAGGATCAGGTCGACCCCGGGGGCGTCGGCGTCGGGGAACAGCACCCCGGCGTCGATGATCAGCAGGCGGCCCTCGTACTCGAAGACCGTCATGTTGCGACCGATCTCGGAGATGCCGCCGAGGGCGACGACGCGCAGCCCGCCGTCGGGCAGGGGCCCGGGCGGCTGGGTGGGCAGGCCGGGGAGCAGCGCTTCCTCGACGGGAGGCTGCTGTATGGACCGGTCGCGCCGGTTACCGGGACGCGAACGGCGGTCCGACCGGTTGCGGTCGGACCGTGCGGGTGGACGGCTCAAGAATGGTTCCTCGTTACTACTCGGTGCGGAGTGGCGCCGCTCGGCGCCCGTTCTCAGAAATCTGTGGTGGTCACCGGTAGGCGACCTCGGCGCCGAGGTCGACGGCCGCGCGGGACCCGAGGGCCCCGTAGCCGCGATCGGCGCGGTGCCTGTCGTCGAGCGCCACCCCGGCCGCACCCAGGTCGGCGGCGATCGCGGCGACCTGCTCCGGCGTGGCGGGCGGCAGCGGGAGCCGCGGGTCGCCGACGTCGAGGCCGCGCAGCCGCAGCGCCGTCTTGGCGAAGACCGCTCCGCCGACGCGTCCCATCGCCCGGATCACCGGGAGCATGGAGGCGTTGATGGACCGTGCGCGCTCGATCTCCCCGGCCTCGAACGCGTCGATCATCGCGCGGAGCCGGTCGGCCACGACGTGACCGGTGACGCTGACGAAACCGGCCCCTCCCACCGACAGCCACGGCAGGTTGACCGGATCGTCGCCCGAATAGTAGGCCAGCGACGTGGTGGCCAGCACCTCGGTGCCGACGCGCAGGTCGTTGCGGGCGTCCTTGACGGCCACGATGCGGGGGTGCTCGGCGAGGCGCTGCAGCGTCTCCAGCTCGATGGGGATGACGCTGCGCGGCGGGATGTCGTAGAGCATGACCGGCAGCCCGGTGGCGTCGGCGATGGCCGTGAAGTGCAGCACGAGGCCCGACTGCGGCGGTCGCGAGTAGTACGGGGTGACCGACAGCAGCCCGTGGGCACCGGCCTTCTCGGCCTCCCGCGCCAGGTGCACGCTGTGGGCGGTGTCATAGGTGCCGGCGCCCGCCACCACCGTGGCACGCTCCCCCACCGCCGACACGACGGCCCGCACCGCCGCCGACTTCTCCTCGTCGGTGGTGGTGGGGCCCTCGCCCGTGGTGCCGTTGACGACGAGGCCGTCGGCGCCCAGATCCACCAGGTGCGCCGCCAGTTCCTCGGTGCGGGCCAGGTCCAGGGCGCCGTCGGCGTCGAAGGGCGTGGCCATCGCGATCAGGACCCGGCCGAACGGGCGGCTCGGCTGACGCTGGTCGGCGGCGCTACTCATACCGTGACGGTACCGCCCGGGCCCGACAGAGCCAGGAGGGTGCTGAAGAACGCCGGCCGTAGCGAGCGGCGTTCAGGTGGTGTCATCGCAAGGCGGGCAGGTGCGAGGGCGCCGCCTGGGCGTCGCGCAGTAGGCCCGAGTCCTTCAGCGCGCTCCTAGATGCCGCGCCCTGCCGACCGGAAGGCCGCCACCGCCGCGGCGTCGCCCTCGACCTCGACGCGCACGGCGTCGCGACCGAAGCCGAAGAGCACCAGCTCGGCCGGTTCCCCGACGAGGGTGACCACGCCGGAGCCGGTGGTGACCACGTGCTGCTCCCCCGACGGGCGGCGCAGCACGACCCCGGGCGTGGCACTGCGGAACAGCATGCGGCCCATCCGCTGGAGCAGCGCCCACAGCTCGGCGTCGCGGGCGGGGTCGGCCGGGCGGGGCTCCCAGCCCGGCTCGCCGCGGCGCACGTCCTCGTGGTGGACGAAGAGCTCACCACCGTTGCCGAGCTTGTCGACGGCCGGGATGCGGAACGGGGACCAGGCCGGCGCGCCGGCGCGCAGCAGCCCCACGGCGTCCGACCAGGGCATGGGCTCGTAACCGGCCATCGCCCGGTCCGTGACGGAGGCGAGAGCAGGCACGAACATCCCGATCGACGCCCACGGCTGGCGTTCGCGCACCAGCAGGTGGTCCAGGAGGTCGCGCGTGGTCCAGCCCTCGCACAGGGTGGGCCGGTCGGGCCCCACCTTCTCGAACTCGTCGCAGATCGCCGCACGTTCGTCGACAGCCAGGCTCATGAGGCCGACCCTACGCACGGACCGACGGTGGCCGTCACGCCGCGGTGGTCCGATCCGGGCAGACCGATCTGCCGGGCGCCCTCGCCGCACCAGCCGGGACCGACCAGCAGGTGGTCGATCCGCAGCAGCAGCGGCAGCCACTTGCCGGTGGAGGTGTACGACACGGCGCCGGCCCGGGCCGCGTCCACGTGCTGCGTGGGGCCCACGAGGAGGCGGTAGTCCCGGCCGCGGTCGGACGAGTTGAGGTCGCCGGCCACCACCACCGGGCCCGGCTCGGCGGCGATGCGGGCCGCCAGCGCCGTCATGATCGCGTGGTGTTCGGCGACGGTGGCCTGGTAGCCGCCCTCGTCGGTCAGCCAGGGCCGGGGCACGTGCAGGCCGTAGACGACGAACGGACCCGCGGGCGCGTCCACCTGCACCCGCAGCCCCGGCAGCGCCGGTCCGGGGCCCTCCAGCCGCCGGATCGGGAACCGGCTGAAGACGGCGACGCCGGGACCGCCCAGCCCGGTCTCGCGGTAGGGGTAGTCGAGCGCGAGCGCGGGCGTGTACTCCGACACCACCAGCACGTCCGGGCGGGCGGCGAGCAGCGCGGCGCCGGGGGTGCCGACGCCCATGACGTTGGCGGCCCCGACGGTGACGGCCGCGCCCGGCGTCACGGTGCCGTCGTCGGCCGGGAGCCACGGCCCGGTGACGGTGACGACGCCCATCACCAGGGCGGACGCGGCCGGCAGCAGCCACGCCCGACGGCGCCGGGCGGCCACGACCGCGGCGACGACCCCGGCGACGACGACCGCGGCGACGAGGACCGGGAGCAGGATGGCGACGACGTCACCCGCCACGCCCAGGACGTCACGCAGCAGGAACCAGGACCAGGGAACAGCCGCGACGACGGCTGCCGCGGCTAGTGTCCTGAGTCATTAGTTTGTGGTCGATTGCTAGCGTGTGGCATGGCCGAACGGGGACCGAAGCCGGCGCAACTGGTGCTCTCGGATGACGAACGTGAGCAACTGCAGTCCTGGTCGCGGCGG